>Ga0255095_1000080_pt1 | contig 60271 bp, 43 predicted proteins | sample Colum_Law_RepC_8_2_FD_188435 | JGI IMG/M metagenome (GOLD analysis project Ga0255095, IMG submission 188435) | Freshwater microbial communities from Columbia River, Oregon, United States - Colum_Law_RepC_8d | ecosystem: Environmental > Aquatic > Freshwater > River | place: USA: Oregon...
GACTTAGCCATGAGTCTAATTTCCTGTAAGTCTGATCTGGTCCGCCTGTCTGGCGGCGCATAAAAAAAACCGACGTAATGAAATCTGATGAGACTTCATTGCGTCGGCTTACTTGATAACTCGCCCCGCGCACAAAACCGCGTTGCGATCTATTGAGTCGTCCGAAGTAGCTGCAGCACTCGGCCATGGATACGGCAGAGTTTTGCTACCCACTTTGTATCAACCGAGCTCTGGAAAGCAATTCGCTTTCCACGGAGTTTGCTCCGATCCTCGCGGGAATCTGTAGAAACAGATTTCGCATATCCACAGATGTCGACTGCCTAAGCACGCCTGACACATCTTTGTAACGCATATCAATCGACGGGTCTTGTCGCTAGAATACGGTCATAACAAAGACGCCGAACTCGATGCACATAGCCGCCCGCTTGTGATTTCTTCCATCGGTTTTAATGCCGTCAATTTTGCTCTAACGGGGTGCTGCTGATGATGACTCAGGGCGAAATGGAAGCGGCTGTCTGCGAGGGCATCTCGCGATTTGAACAGGAATACATGGGCCGCGGTCCAAAAGAGGTCCGCTGTTTTCTGATTGACGACCTGTTGCTGGTTCGTCTGCAGGGCGTTCTAACAGCCGCAGAGCAGCACCTTGTGCAAACCGTGGCACCGGAACGAGGTCGAGATCTTCTCAAAGACGTGCGTACCCAGTTGATCGAGATCGCTCGCCCAACGCTGGAGTCGCTGATCGAAACAATCACCGGGGCGAAAACGATCAGCCTGCATCACGATATCAGCACCATCTACGGTGAAGAAGTCATTATGTTTTCGCTCGCGAGCGTTCCCGTGGTTCGACCATCGCTAAATAAGACTCGCTGACTGCCGCTCGGGCTCGGTACCTTTCGGCGGCCAATAGAGGTATCAGCATCGTCCTGATAGCACTCGGGCAGAGGGGAACGTCGAGTAACTCAACGCATAGCCCGTCAGGCGTCACACATTTACGCGTGACTGCGGACGAGCCGGACAGGCGAGAGTTACACCATTGGTTTTGGTTGCGGAGCTCAGGACTGTTTATTCAACGACTATGTGCTTCGTTTAACTCTGAGATCCTCCCTCCTCAAATCTCCGCAGTTGTCTTCGGCAGTGAAGTGAATTCATGGTCAGAGTCTGAGGAAAACACTCTTTGTTCTTCCGGTTTCAAAGCTGGTGACGGATGCCAGGCTGCTATGCGCAGCTGATGAGTGGCCAACCTCGAGACTATCGAGACTCCTCCACGATGCTGCGGAACACATTCTTTGCCATCTCATAGTCCGTTTCAGCCGTCGCCTGTTCATCGGCTCGGTACGTATGTGCTTTCGCTTTCCAGCACTGCTCGACACTTTTCAGACACCATTGAGCACTCAGTCGGCTGGCCCGAATCGGCTTCTCATCGACCATCACAAACACGGGATTCGTATGTGCACCGGGAAACACACGGACCGCGGCCCACGAGCTTTTCTCAAGTGTGTGTTCGAAGGTCAACGTCTGTTCAATACCGTCGCTGCTGATCTCCTGAGTAGCGACCGGAAAGCCATTGACGATCAGTTCCACCGGCAGCTTGCGGTGGTCGCCATACAACGCAGCGACTTTGACGTGAAACTTCACGGTGCCGGGTGCTGTCAGCTTCAGTTCGCTGTTGTTGGTTCCTGCTTCAACAGTCTGTTGAGTTGTCGACGAGGACGCTGCAAATTCCATCAGGTGAGTTCTGCCGTCACTCACGTAACTTCGACCCGCCGCTAACGCATCGCACCAGGAATTGAAATCCAGTTTTTCATCGAGTCGAACATAGACACGTCCCAACCCAACCCGTTCACCACTCATGCAGGGGAAATCCGTTTCGCCACTCGCGCGAACTCGAAAGCCGCAGTTCAAAATGTGATACCACATATTGAACTCAGCCGTGCGATCACTGTTCATTGTCGCAATAAAGTCGACTGCCGGAACAGGTTTCTCATCCGGTCCCGGAACAGTATGAGCCGCATTCATAATGAACTCGTTCGCACCGATGCCATCAAAGGCGGGGATGTTGTAAGTTGGCAGACCATTCGGCCCGTCCAGGCCGTCGGTGTTGGGGACACGATCGACGAATCGAGTCAACCCGCTTCCGGAATGCGCCGAACCACAGACGGCTCCCTGTCGCTTGGCCCAGCGAAGAGTATTCAAACCCAGTGTGGGCCAGTGCTCCTTGGAATCACCGCCGGGAGGAATCTGTTCCTGCAGACGCAGCAAGTTGAGATGTCCGGACGCATGAGAGCCGAATCCTGAAACTTCCACGTCGTAACGAATCAGGTAAGGATACTTTGAGTTTGCATCGAGCTCTCCCGTGAAGAATCGCTTTTGAAAATCAAAACACGGGCCCCAGGTCAGACAGCAGCCCACTTTCAGATCTTCCCCCATACAGTGCCGAAGCATATCCGGAGGAGCAACGCCCTGTGTTGGACTTTCATAGTGCGCGCAACCAGCGGCGTGAATATGATGATCTCCGGACCAGTAGCCTCGGCGCGAAGGATCGATCCACCGCTTGACTCGATACTCAAGAATGACAGGTTGCCCATTCACAACCAGACTCTGGGCCTCCGGAAGAGTTTCAGGTCCACGCGAACACACAACAGAGTACTTCCCGGCCGGCAGCCGGACGGTCTCTCCATCGGCCCGATAGATCTGACGCTGAAAGAAGAAATCCGGAGCAAGTCGCTTTGTCTGCGGTGGGTACACTCGGCCTGCAGCATCTGTAATTTCAAAGCAGCCCATCGCGGGACGATCAGCATCATCGACCACTTGAAAGGTCACTTCCGTCGAAGGCTGAGTCGCAAACGCAAATGACTCACCGCTCCAGTCGCTGCCTCCATTCGCATAAGCCAGTTCGATCCAGTCAATTCGCCAGTTGCATGGCTTGCCATTGGGGTCGATGCGGACTCCGGTCACATGGCCGTCGTCGGTAAATGGAATCTCGTAGAGCATCTCGCGCCCCGGTTCGACATTGAACGCAATCACGTGGCCGGGACCAGGCTGCGGCCGTTCTTCCGACCACCAGAACATCTGCCCGACACCTGCCTCTTCCGCACGCGCCCAAAAACGCAGAACCAGATTTCCGGGTTGCGCGGACTTCTTCAAATTCGTGCCAAAGAACGGATCTTCACCAGTGCCTTCCACCAGCAATGAACCCTCCTGAGCCTTCAGCGTTGATTGATTCATCGCTTCCCATCCTGCGGCATCCTGATCGAATCTCCAGTCCGCGATAATCGAACTGGATCGGCTGACACTTACAGCGCCGGGCTGAGGAGCGGAGAACTCAATGCGAGCCGTCTTGTCGCCAGCTTCGCGCGAGTACACTTCGACGATGCGATACTCCAGTGGCAAGCCGGTCAGCGTCGGCGTCATCGGCTGCCCGTCGAACATCGATAAGCCCAGCCACCTCGAGTCCACGTCTTCCTGAGGCGAGTGCGGCAGCGGCTTTGCGTTGGGACTGTCGATGCGAAGACGAACACGAATTTCCGGCTCATTGATGACCTTGATCAGAAATCTCTGCCATCCCTGTTCAATTAATTCGGCTTTTGCTTCGCGACGAACAACTGCCGGTGCTGCATCTTTTCTGAGCGATACCGCCGCCAGACAATGTGGATCGAGCAACTCCTGAACTCGAGCTGTCAGCGAGTCCTCATCAGCATTCTCGACGAGCTGCGTTAACTGCGTTTCTGTCTCCATCGGCAATGGCATGCCAATATGTTTCAGCGTGTCGCGAAGTCGCTGCAGTTGAGCCAGCAACGGCTGTCGCTCAACCCTGGCCGCCATCGGCCACGATTCATCGGCCCGAGTGACCGTGGAAGTGGAAGAAACAATCAACAGCAGCAGCAGTAAGAGCATTCGAATCAACATTATTGTCAAACCAGTTCGGTCAAATTTGGTGGTCACCATCATTGTTGTCCCGGGAGAAGCAGATCGATTGTATCCGACAAGAAGTTCGATGTCGAAATGTCGTGACCGGATGCAGCATGGTTGCTCGGTGGTCCACCCATATCTACACCATACACAATCGCGCCGCACAAGCAAATTCTTCCCGGGACTTCATTCTGACTCTGCGCCACCGCGTGCTGAGCTACTTTACTTCGCAGAGACTGATCGCAGTTTCCTTAATGGCGCGCAGGTCCAGCTTGCCTGTGCCGAGCAGCGGAATCTGATTGACCTCAAAGAAACAGTTGGAGCCTGGGATCCATAGGTTGGGAAGTCCGGCGACTTGCAGCTGGTCGATGATCTCTCTTGCACTTTTCTGCATAGGCTTGTGCAGCACAACCAGTCGTTCGCCTTTAGACGAATCAGGCACAGCGGTCACAGCACACATGATCTCCGCATCGCCGGACGCCTCTTCGTTTGGCGTTTGGCCGTTCGGCGTTTGACCGGTTAGCGTCCCATTTTCTGGGGTGTCGTCAATAATTCGGGCGATCTCCTGTTCGATCCGGATGTGAGGCACCATTTCGCCGCCGATCTTGGAAAAACGGCTTTGACGCCCGGTAATTCGAATGAATCCTTCATCATCGATCATGCCCAGGTCACCCGTCGTGTACCAGCCGTCCTGAATCAGCTCGGCGGTTTTCTGTGGATGATTCAGATATCCGAGCATCACGTTCGGGCCCTTGATTTTCAGCATGCCTTCCTTATTGGTCCCCAGACGTTCGTTCGTCTCCAGATCAAACACGGCAGCCACGGAACCGGGGATAACTCGCCCGGCCGTACCATGCTTCGTCGAAGTCTGACCAAAGCATTCCGATCCCAGTCGTGACGCGGGGATGTTCACGGCTGCGATCGGAGAAAGTTCAGTCGTACCGTAACCTTCGCTGGGCTCAAAACCGTACTTTTCGCGGAAGGAATCCCGCAGCTCATCCGGCATCTTCTCCGCACCGACGATGACCATATTCAATGAACTCATCTGTTCGACACTGCACCGCTTCATGTACGACCGCAGGAACGTCGGCGTAGCCAGCAGGATCGTCGACTTGTGCTTTTCGATCAGCTTACCAACCGTTGAAGCATCCAGCGGATTGAAGTGATATACGCCAGACGGTTCAGTACACAGGGGCAGCCACATGGACACGGTGTAACCGAACGAATGAAAGAACGGCAGCACTCCCAGCACCGAATCGGTGGGCCGAAGATGCAGCAGATGACGCACGGCTTCGATGTTGGAAGCCACATTATCATTGGTCAGCATGACGCCCTTGGGATCCCCCGTGGAACCGGACGTAAAGATGATGGACATCACATCGTCGGGCTTCACACGCTCGAGGCCCAATCGACGACTCAACATGCGCAGCGGAATAAACCGAGCAGTCAGAAACGCTTTTATCTTCGCCAGTCCACTGATCTGCTGGCTGAGATCTTCCAGAAAGATCAGTTCGGCATTCAGATTCATCGGCCGCTTTTCCATAAACCGACGGCTGGTAAGAACCTGTTGAACGCCGGCTTCTTTGATGCAGTAGTTCACGACATCTTCTGAAAGCGTGTAGTTCAGATTGACAGCCACTTTGCCAGCCAAAGTAAAAGCCGCATTGGCGAGCACTCCTCCAACAGAAGGCGGCAGCAGCAAACCTACATAGTTGTTTTCTGGTTTCAGCACAGTCGAAGTCAATAGCTTATGCAGTGCTAACGAACCAGCCAGCAATCGGCCGCCAGTGAGTTGAGTCCCGGCGGAATCGGCAACCTTCTTCCGTCGCCATGCGACTCGACACTGACGGATGAATTGCTTCGCGGGAAGCAGTCGGCGGTGCTTTCTCCGTTCCATGGATTTCGCTCCCAGTTCCAGCACCCCGTGTCGCACCGCGTCCACATCGTCAACGCCATGAACTGGTGAACCGAATGAGATAGAAATGGGATACGGCCAATGGCGTGGTTTCTTCCAAAGGAATTTGCCACGATCGTAGCTGAAAATGCTGCCCCAGAGTTCATCCAGGAAGACGGGAATTACCGGCGCGTCGGTGCCCTTGAGAATCTTTAACAGTCCCCGTTCGAACTTCTGCAACTGTCCGTTACGAGTCACCTGGCCTTCGGCAAAAATGCAGACCAGTTCCCCGGCGAGCAATGCTTCACGAGCCGTATTCAGCGACTGCAACAGGGCTCGCGGACCATCGCCCGAACGAATCGGAATGATTCCGAATAATCGAGCGAGCCAGCCGATCCATGGCCCCTTCACGTAATCCGCATAGGCCACCATTCGAATATTGCGCGAGCTGGAGAGTAGCAGCATGATACCATCCAGCCATGAAACATGATTGGCGACGAGGAGCCCCGGGCCTTTCTCCGGCAGGTTTTCAACGTCATAAATGCGGACTCGATAAACGAAGCGACTGAGCAGCCACACGAAGAATCGAACTGTCGCCTGCGGCAGCAACCAGACGACGTAGGCAAAAATCGGAAGAATACCGATCCCGGTCAGCAGAAAGATCTGTGCCGCACTGAGTTGCAGCCGACCACTGAGAAACCAGAATAATCCGGCGACGGCGACCATGCCCAAAGATGTCAACTGATTTCCGGCTGCCAGGATCGCTCCCAGTTTTTCGTGCGGGCTTCTTTCCTGCAGATAAGCGTTGAGCGGCACATTGAAGAGCCCGCCACCCAGGCCAATCATTCCCAGCATCGCGCCGGCCATCAGAGAAGAATCGTGACACAGGAAAAGAATGACACAGGCCAGAGACATAAGAAAAGCACCGAGCGGAACCATCCCCAGTTCGACGCGGCCGCCGGACCACCATCCGGCCAGAACGCTACCAATTCCCACTCCGAGAGACAAGATGGCAAGGAACGTGCCGACATCCGTCTGAGTCTTGTGCAATTCGCCGGTGACATAAGTATCAATGTTCATCTGTGCCAGTGAGGCCAGAGACCAGAAGAACGCAATCCCCAACGTAACTCGCAGAATAGGTCGGTCGCTGAAGACAAGTTTCATATCGCGCCAGGAGTATTGAATCGGGTTCCACGGAAACGCCAGGGTGGGATTCGCTGAGGGAACTCGCTGGATCATCAGGCTTCCGACGACTCCCAGAACGGCAACCGCCTCCAAAGCCATCGCTGCCAGAGTAAGACTCTTGCTGGCAATCGCGTGTTCGCCGAGTTGCATTCCGGCACCAGCTCCGACAATGGCCGCGATGAGCGTCACCAGAGCCACCAGTCCATTGGCAGCCGACAATGACGAACGGGGTACCAGTTCAGAAATGATCCCGTACTTAGCGGTGCTCAGCAGTGCACTTTGAGTCCCCAGCAGAAACAGTACGGCGAACATCGTGCCCTGATGTCCTGTCTGGATGGACCAAATGCCGAGGGCCACCAGCACGACTTCCGCGACTTTCAGCCAGATCGTGGTGGTCCGCTTACTGAATCGGTCTCCCAGCCAACTGGACCACGGAGCAAAAATGACGAACGGCAGAATCAAACTGCCAAGTCCAAGAGACAGAATCAGAGACTCTTCCGCTTTGAATTGTTCTGTGGAAAGGCCGGTTCCCTTCAGTTGATCCTTGGCGATCGGAATGATCAGCCAGCGATACATGTTATCGGTGACCGCAGTGAGGAAGCTCATCAGCAGGTAGCCGATGAATGAAGACGACTTGAGGGAAGAGCGAGGTTCGGTGTCAGACAGGGTATGGGACGACATCGGCGGCGACTTTCAGAAATTCATGACCGGTTGGTGATTCGCGGAGTCAGCAGGTGATGGCTTTCGCCAGATTCTTCCTGAGGCATTTCCACACGCGTTGAAATCACTCATCAGGGCCAGAATTTCTGTGCAGATTGGTCGGAGCGCGGGAATACAGCACGGAAAACAGCACCGCAGCGAGAATCGTCGAAAAAACATTAGCTCAAATTCATGCCGCCAACGCGTTCTCTGATAAGCGTCGTGTATTCCCGCAGCAAGATAAGGTCAGAGCCATGCAACAACTCCCAGCAGTGAACACCCTTCCGTGTCATCTGGCAAGGTTTGCGTTATTGTTCGCAACGATTGCCATTCTTCGCTACTCCGGCATACTACTTGACGGCCTTGCAACCACTGCTGGCTACGGCTTACATCGACTCACGCAGGAACTCTGGATGTTTTGTAGATAGTCGGGGCAAAATCCTTCGACCGTTCGCTGCGGGTGTTTTTGGGGTTGAGCAGTCCGCAACCGATCGACAGGATGAACACGTGCCCCAGACCACCGATCTACTGCTCAGCATTTCCGCGGGTGACCGCAACGCGATTCATCAGCTTATGCCGCTGGTCTACGATGAACTGCGAGCGATCGCCGCAAGCCGGCTGAAACACGAACGCGCCGATCATACGTTGCAGCCGACTGCACTGGTCAACGAAGCCTTCCTGAGACTAGCCGACCAGACCCGAGTCAACTGGCAGGGAAAAGCTCATTTTTGTGCAGTTGCCGCCACCATGATGCGACGCATTCTTGTGGACCATGCCCGGCGAAGAAATGCGGAGAAACGTGAAGCAGGCGGTCAGCAGATACCTCTGCAGGACACTCTCCTGCCGTCGATGAGCCCCGAGCCAGTGGATGTCGTGGCGGTGAATGATCTAATGGAGCAACTGGCTGGAGTGAATCCGCGACAGGCTCAGGTTTTTGAGCTGAGATGTTTCGGGGGACTGGATGTGAAAGAGACTGCCGCAGTTCTGGAAGTGTCAGAAGCGACGGTGAAAAATGACTGGCGCTTTGCCAGGGCCTGGCTGGCCTCCCAACTGGATTCGGCGGAAACCTGAAAATCTGAAGCCAACAGCAGAAAGCTGAAAGAATGATGGCTGAACGACCTTCAGAAGGTGACGAAACGGGTCATGACGGTGCGTCCCAACGACGCATTCAGGCTATCCGCGACTATGAACGAATTCAGCAGCTGTTCTGGCAGGCAGTCGAGAATCCGCCTGAGGAACGCGTTAACTGGGTTAACAGGCAATCACTGCCGCCAGAAATTGCCCGTCGACTGCTGGCCGCGGTGATTGCTGATCTGGGGGCCGATGCGGAGACTCAGGAACCCGATGATCATGACGCGGCCCTTGCGGAAACTATCAGTGCCACTTCGGGAATGCCTCTTCACGGAAGCCGCGCTCGCAGGCTGCCCGAAATACAGAATTATGAAATCCTGGAGGAGATCGATCGCGGCGGAATGGGGATCGTTTATAAGGCTCGCCAGTTTCGCCCCGATCGACTTGTCGCCATCAAGATGATGCGCATGGGAGCTTTTTCTTCAGCACAGGATGTGGAGCGATTTCTTCACGAAGCCAACGCGGCATCTCAACTGGCCCACGCCGCCGTGGTGCCGGTGTATGAGGTGGGCGACATCCATGGTGAACCGTTTATCGTGATGAAGTTCATCCAGGGAGTTACTCTGGAAAAATTACTGCAGCGAAATGTTCTGACGACTACGGACGCGATTAAGAAGCTGCGAGTTGTGGCGGATGCGATCGCCGATGCTCATGACCACGGTATTATTCATCGGGACCTGAAACCCTCCAACATCCTGATTGATGAGAAGACCGGTCAGCCCTGGGTGATGGACTTCGGTCTCGCCAAAAGCCTGCAGACGGATTCGACTCTGACTTCAGCCGGAGACATCATGGGAACCCCCGGCTACATGGCTCCGGAACTCGCGACTGGCCAGTCAAGTACCGCTTCCCCAGCCGCCGATGTTTACGGTCTTGGAGCAATTCTCTACCGTATTTTGACGGGGCGGCCGCCGATCGAGGTTGCTGGTGGCGACTTTGCCCGAACGATACAGCTCATTCGAGAACATGACGTCATCTCCCCGCGTGAACGCGATCGTCACATCTCGCATGACCTGAATGCGATTTGCATCCAGTCGCTGGAGACCGACCCGGCCCTGCGATATCCGAACGCCGGGGAGTTTGCAGCCGATCTGCGAAGATGTCTGGAAGGGGAATCGATTCACATCAGGCAGTCGGGAATCTTTCGGCGAGTGCAGCGCTGGGCTCGTCACCGCCCGGGTCTGGCCGTCACGATCTGCACGCTGCTGGTCTTCTACTCGTATCACGTGATTGCCAACTTGTCCGGAATGTTGCCCGGCGATGAAAGCTTCAAGCGAACAGTGAACTACGTGGTCCCGCTGGCGATCCTGAACGCTGCGATCTGGCAGTGGGGGCTCCAGCGAACCGACGGTGCAGCCTGGACTCTGTACGCCTGGGCAACGGGTGAAGTGCTGCTTCTGACAGCTGTGATCTTTTCAGGCGACGGAGCCCGCAGCGGATTAACGTCCGCTATGTTTGTGCTTGTCGCCGCTTCGTCTCTGCGCTGTCGCCCTTTGCTGATCGGCTATATCACGGTGCTGACAATGCTCAGCTACGGCTTACTGTGGGTCGACTCCATAATCGTGCGGCATCAGCCTGTGGCCGCATTGACTGCGATCCCGATGATGTTGGCCCTCGCCCTGATTGGACTGATTCAGTTCATCGCGATGAACCGCTCCAGCGCAAGTCTGGAAGCCAACCGGGACGGCATGCCGAGAAAGAACAACGCCGGGCTCGACAGAGACAAGAATTGATGCTGCTGGTCATCCATCGGTGTGCAAAGGGGTGTCAGAAACGGTCGTCGCGGCGCCATCGGACCGTCTCAACGAGAATCGCGGATTTTCTTTAGCCGTGTTCTGGTGATTTGACGCGTTCGTTCTTCAGACAGGGCTTTATTACGCAGCGAGCCTCGCATGGTCTGTCTGCCGTCACCCACATTCCGGAGTGCCAAAGATGTCCGATGCGAAGAATGATTCAAAGTCCAATTGGCAACTTTTGCTGTCTGTCCTGAAATCGACGGAAGACCAGATCCTTGAATGGGAAAAGTCACAGTTGCTGACCAGTGAGGACTCCAAAAAGATCCTTGGTGATTTTCCCAAGCTGGCGGAGTCGTATTCGTTGAATGCAGAAAATGGGACAGCCTTTCCTCAACGGGATTGTTTCCTGCCGAGGCAGCCCACGGAGACGGATGCTGTCAAAGAACTTCGCATGAGCATCTTTATGGCGAAGTTTCTTGAGTTTCTGCGTTCAGGCGGAATTCTCCCCCTTAGCAAATATCATGCACTTCGCGCTGCACTGAGTTCGCGCATGAAGGTCGTAGAGCGACAACTTTCTCTTGAGGGAAATCATCGTTCTGACCTGGAAGCACAATGCGTTGCAGGGAGTGGAGAATCAGATTCTGCCACCACCATAGATGCCTCAGAGGTGCCCTGGCAGATGGCAATTGTCGGTTTCTCTCTGGCTGCATTGTTGTTTCCGCTTTTGCTGTTTTCCCTTATGGGCTTGTCAGTTCCGAGGGCCGGGGAGGCGTTCTGGACGTCTTTGTACCTTGGTCATCCACTGATGGGTATCTGGCAGGCTCTTACCATTTCTCCACGGTCATGGGGCGCATGGACAATCCCGGTTTCTTTTCTTCTCTGGCCGCTGGAGTGGGCCTTGTACGGTTTCCTGCTCCAATATGGGGTGAGGCGATCCCAAGCAGTTGAATCAATCGCGGTGATTCTTCTGGTCGCGGTGGGCATTGTTCTCAATACATTAGCCATCTACGTGATGCGCCACGTCGCTTCTCTTTTCCTGCTGTTCCCCGCCATTTACAGCGGCGTTGGGATCGCCCTGATCTACAAGGGAATCACTCGGCCCACACCGATCATCAGAACGCAACGGCCAAAAAAACGTTCCGAGTAACAAGTCGCAGCACGGAAACTGCGGAGCCGTTCATCTCTCTCTCTTTGTCTGGCCATGATGGCTTCAGCGGCTAGCGCAGGTGCATCGAGCCAGAGCCGAAGTGTGCTGGCACTCGGCTTGAAGCAAAAAAACAGCCTGACGTTAACGTGTTTCGGCTGATGGTGCGGACGGATTCACCTTCAGCAGCACATCCGTCGTGGACCGAAAACCAAGATCCTGCGTTCCCTGGCCCACGTCGGCTTCGAAACGCACTTCGCGGCGGCCTGCAAGATCGCTACTGAGTTCCAGCAGCTTCCATTCGGTTTCCTCGCCAGAAAGAATCGACGAAGAAACCAGATTCTCCACGAGTCGCACGTCGCACCAGTCCGCAGGCTGCACATCTCCGGCAGACTGATCAAGCGCGCGAATTCTGAGCGGTGCCTGAATTCTCGCCTCGTTGTGAATCTCAATCAGAAATCGTTGAGTTCTGTGCTGAACCAGCGATTCAGGCAATGTCACGGGAGCCAGTTTGACTCGGGATTCCGGATTGATCTGCACCTTCAGAATCGTCAGTGATTCAGCAGCATTTCGCAGGTTTCCCGAATGCACCGACTGCCTGATAGCACTCACGAAAGGATCATCATGACTAAGCGGCGATACAAACGAGGCCTGCATCAGCAGGAGATCTCGCTGTTCATCAATCGTCGCCATACCCTGCTGCGGAGGCCGTGATCGGATCGCCATCAGTCGTTCATAGCGACGAATGGATTCACCGGCATAAGCCAAAGCCTCATTGCGCTGAGTTGCGTTTCCGAACAGCCCCTTCGTCTGGATGTCGCGAATATGCAACCGCATGCGATCGATCCACTCATGAGCAGCTTCCTCGCGAAAAACCGAACGCCCGTCGACGTGAACATAAACCGCACTGGTATGAGCGATATTCGGATGCCAGATGGCGTTCCACTGATCGTTCCCGGAACACCTCGCCACAATCCAGCGACTTTCGCCGGCGGGTATTGTAATGGTCAGATCTGCTTCCTTATCCTGAGTTTCGATCTCTCTGAGAACCACACCATTGGATACGATTTGAACTCGCCCCAGCGGAAATCGCGACTTTGCAGTCACCTGAATCTGAAGTGTTTCCGTAGCTGTTGTTGTCAGGACATCTCCGACGTTTCTGTTATTCACAGTCAGCGACAGCAATGGTCCGGACGTGGTAAAGGTCCGACCTCGACGAATTCCATCAATCCATTTTTCATAGGTGAATTCGCCGTCGATCTTCACATAGGCACGAGCACAACCAGCGATACGGGCCGGATGATCGCTGCCGTTAGTCAGCGGTAACTGGAAGCCACAGTCAAGCAGTCGATAATAGTCATCCGGATCAATCTGATCGAGCGAATCAGTCAGGGCATGCACGGCGTTCAGAGGAAGCTCATGATTAGCCCCAACTCCGTGAGCTTCGATACTGATGCCGCCCTGTTCACGAGCCTGCAGAATGGCGGTTCTGTTGATCGGGTAGTCCAGTGAATCATCGCCGGCAATTTGCGGGCCGGTTCCAATGGGCAGCACCAGCCACTTCAGGTTCAGGAAACACAGGTGCCCATAGAGATTCTGATTGCGATACTCTTCAGCCATTTCGATGTGATAATCATCGTTGCAGAAGTTCCTGATCGGCCCCATCGGAGCTTGCGAAGGCTTAACAAAGGCGTCGACCGTCGTGCGGTGCAGCAGAGTCAGGTTGTTGACGACTCGCAGATCTTCTGCCTTCTGCACCAGCGACAAATGCTCAAGCGGCAAATCGACATTCCAGGCATTTGTGACCCAGTGAATATGCGTGTCACCGCTGACCCAGCCGTCCGCTTTCATGTCGACAAAGCGCTTCGATGACAGAGTGAGCTCCCGAGTCTCTCCGGCAGCCAGATCAATCGACTCGCTTATCAGAGAATGCTCAAAGCCACGTTCCAGAGTCACGATCGTTGGTCCCGGCGGAACATCGATTTCGCACGTTCCATCCGCGTAGAAGAAAGGCACGCCGTACGAACAAGGCACCGTGGACAGCAGGACTGGTTTCTCAAGAAACGACTTGTTGGCGGCAAACGGTCCGGCGTGCCGGTATTGGTGATCACTTCCTTCAACCCACACACGTCCCGGCGTAGCTTGGTTGAAATCACCATCAATGAGCCGGCCACGAATCTTTGCAGGCTCGGCAACCTGAATGGGAAGCGAAAACTCGTGAGTCACTGCACCCGCGTTTGCTGTCACCTTCACAACTGGCAAGTCCGCTGTGAGCATCAAAGGGAACCACTGTGACTTTCCGGGCAGCACTGTCCAGGGAACTGCGTTCTGATTCTGTCCTTCAATGGCCATCGTCAAGTTCGCCGCTTCCGAATCGGTGTTAAGAATCTCGACAATCACAACCCGAGAAAGTCCCCTGGCAACTTCAATCGCTGGGACGTCCATCGCTGGTTTGAGTCCTGACTTCGACCATTCAAACGAAACCACACGATGCTGTTCTCGCAGCTTTGCCTGGAGCGATATTCGCTGTGCCACAAGTGTCTTTAGTGTTGGAGCCTGCGGAAGCTGCGTGGCCGTCTGCAGCTCCACCAACGCCTGCTGAATCGTCTCCGGCTGTAACGGCGAGGCACATCGACTCGCGAGCCAGCTCAAACTTTCGAACTGAAAGTAAGCCACTTGCCGATCAACTTCGGAAACAGGATCGGCCGGCTCTTTCTCCTGAGGTTCACCTCCCTGCCCAGACGCCGATCCATTTGGTTTGGATTCAGGAGGATGAGCTCTTGCCGCCTCTGGATCTGAAGCAGCCATCAGCCCGGCCATGAACATCACCGCAACAGCACAAATAGCTCTCATTAAGTGACTTCCTTTACCACACAACGAAACACATCGTTCAGTCGTCGGTTGCGGCCTTTGAAATGACAGGTCATACGCTCGTGATCAAATCAGAGCCATACCGGCCTGTTGCATGCAGAGAGCACTCGCGTGCATGATGGTTCCTTCGAAGCGTCCTGGCAAGCATCATGCACGACAACCACGACACTTCATTGAGACCACCAGTTAGCATTCGCGGCACAGCACTCGCTTCCCAGATGATTGAGAAACTCTTCCCTACGACCACCTTCGTACGCAGCCTCCACTCATACTCATTCGCAATCATCGACGCTGAAGAATAACAACCATTCATCGTGTCTGCGGATAACCATAAGCAGCGAACGCCTGACCGGAACGTCGCGTCGGTCTCACTGAAGCGGCCCGGAGCGTCGTGTTGCCACGATGGACATTCTCAAACGATTCCTTTTCAACTTCCGAAGAAACCGGCGATTGTAGTGGCGCTTACCTACGGGAGTTTGTTTTCAGCCGCTGGCGTCATCTTTTCTTGACGAAGGAAGATACGATGATGCTGATAGCGAAAACAAATTAGTCTGACTGACGAAGAACGGATCACTCTGATGCAGTCGTCGGGGCCGATTTTACAAAGTCGCTGTTCAGGGACGGTTACTCACGGCCCTATCAAGTTTTACTGAGCAAGTTTGATTCACTCAGACTTATCGCATTTCATGACAGAAGGTCCCCTGAATGTTCAGCTGATTTCGGTCGTTGCAATCAAGATGCGGATGTTGGCTAATTCCCGTGATGCGTCTTGGAATCAATTTGCTGTCCGAATAAGATGGCTTTGTGAAATGCTGTTCAATGCGGATCCGGAAAAATTTCTGTTCCTCGATCACCCCGCCCCGATCTCCCGCCGACCTGTTTTGTTGCGACAAATCCTATGACCCCAAAACTGTTCATCGTGATCGGGGGCCTTGTTGTTGCGATCGCGATCGGTGAAGTTTCTTCCGCGGTTGATGAGACTCCTGCTGTTGTCGATAAGCCGACATTTACGGCAGAGCAGATCGAGTTCTTCGAGGCCGAGATTCGACCAGTGCTGGTTCAGCATTGTTACGATTGCCATAGCACCGACGCGGCTGAATTACAGGCAGGACTTTACGTGGACAGCCGCGAAGCCATGATCAAGGGCGGCGAATCGGGTGCTGCAGTGGTGGTTGGCAAACCAGCGGAAAGTCTGCTGATCTCGGCGGTCAAATACAACGGCATTGAAATGCCGCCCGATCGAAAGCTCGAGCAACGTCAGATTGAGGCTCTTACGAAGTGGGTTGAGATGGGGGCTCCGTGGCCGGAAGCAACGTCAACTCCTGGAACTCCCGCAGCGGAATCGCGTCAGGATTGGTCGAAGTTCGACTGGGCTAAAGCTCAACAAAGTCATTGGGCCTGGCAGCCGGTGCGACGGCCGGAAGTGCCCTTGGCGAGTACAGTACAATTATCAAATGAAGCGGTTAACCCCATCGACAGCTTTGTGACCGCTCGTCGAGCGCAGGCCGGGCTTCAGGCTGTGGCGCCAGCGGCCACGTATATTCTGGCGCGAAGGATCTTTATCGATCTGATTGGGATTCCGCCGAATCCGGAACAAGTTCAATCGTTCGCTACGGCTGCTGCGAATGACCGGCAAAAGGCGGTTGAGTCGCTTGTCGATGAATTGCTTAACTCACCCAAGTACGGGCAGCGCTGGGCACGGCATTGGCTGGATGTGGCTCGGTTCAGCGATGGGCGAGGCGGATTTCTGGAGGGCGACAAAGCGTTGGACGACGCCTGGAGATATCGCGACTGGGTCGTTGATGCGCTTAATCGTGACTTGCCAATCAATGAATTCATCCGCCAACAGATTGCCGGTGACTTAAGTGGAGATCCCTCGCAAGCTGTTGCGACCGGCTTCTTCGCGCTTGGGCCGACGTATCAGTCGGACGGAGGTGACCCGGATAGTATTGCACAGTCACGAGCAGAAACGCTTGATGATCGAGTCGACATTTTGACGCGGGGACTGCTGGGGATTACAGGCTCATGTGCTCGCTGCCATGATCACAAGTTCGATCCGATACCTCAGCAGGATTACTATTCTCTTGCTGGCATCTTTAACAACTCGGCGACTCACGATTTGCCACTGGCAGCAGTGGATGTCGTCAAGCGATTCAGCGATCACCAACATGCGGTCGAGGAGTTGAACAAGAAGATCAAGACGTTCCCCAAACGGTCGAGGAATGAGAAAAATCCCGCCGCTGAAGAGGCCACGAAGGAAGAAGCGACTCCCGAAGAACAGGCACAGCTGGATCAATGGAAAGCCGAACTAACTGAGCTGCAAAAGAATGCTCCGCCTGCTCTGGAGACTGCTCATACCCTGCACGAAACCGGTCACGACGATATGAAAGTCGCTCTGCGCGGTAATCTGTTGAAGACCGGTGACGTGGCTCCGCGTCGTTTTCTGCGAATCCTCTCGGGAGCTGAGCCGACAGGTTATACAAAAGGCAGCGGTCGTGAAGAATTGGCGGCCTCGATCGTTGATCCTCAGAATCCGCTCACCGTTCGAGTGTTCGTGAATCGCATCTGGCAGCATCATTTCGGAGCGGGACTTGTGCGAACTCCGAGCAACTTCGGAACGCTGGGTGAGAGCCCGACTCATCCGGAATTACTGGACTGGCTGGCCAGTGAATTTGTCGCCAACGGCTGGTCTCTGAAATCTTTGCATCGCCAAATTATGTGTTCTGCCACATATCAGTTAAGTGGAGACTACAACGAACAGTCTTACAAAGCGGACGGTGACAATCGCCTGCTGTGGCGGATGAGTCCTCGTCGTATGGACGTGGAAGCCTGGCGAGACTCTTTGTTGTTTGTGACGGGTGAGCTGGATTCATCGCTCGGCGGTCCGTCGCATCACAACATCACGGAAACAAAACGTCGGACGTTGTATGCGAAAGTGGGACGCAACGGAGATGCTTTTGGATCGGATGTGTTTCTGCGTTTGTTTGATTTTCCGTTGATGCGATCGACAGTCGAGCAGCGTCCCAGCAGTATCGTGCCGCAGCAGTTTTTGTTCTTCATGAACAGTCCGTTTATGTTCGACCGAGCCAAATCGCTGGTTGCTCGATTGCATTCGCTGAGTGATTCCAATGAAGAGCGCATTAAGTACGCATATGAGCTGCTGTATGCTCGCGATCCGGAGCCAGCGGAGCTGGAGATTGGGCTGAGTTTTGTCAGCGCGGCCAGTGACGGGAGCGAGTTGTCCAGTTGGGACCGCTACGCTCAGGTGTTATTAAGTTCCAACGAATTCATGTTCGTGAGGTAATCGCCATGTTTCATCGAAATCCTCTGCGCCCGATTGATCGTCGTGACGCCCTGCGGCAACTTGGAGCCGGATTTGGAACGCTGGGGCTCGCGAGTGTGCTGGCGCAGTCACATGCAGGTTCTGGCGATGCTCGTGCAGACATGGTGAGCAATTCAGACTCTCCGTTGGCTCCGCGGGCTCCGCATTTCGCCCCGAAGGCGAAGCACGTGATTCAGCTGTTTATGCCGGGAGGGCCGTCGCAGGTCGACACGTTCGACTACAAACCGGAGATTGCCAAACACGCGGGTCAGCGGCCTGAGTCTGTTGATCGCAAGTCTTTGCGCAACACGAAAATGGGACTGATGCCATCGCCATATTCGTTTCGACAACATGGTCAGTGCGGCCGATGGGTCAGTGAGATATTTCCTCACGTGGCAGAAATGGTCGATGATCTCTGTTTCATCCATTCGATGCATACCGACACGCCGGAACATGCCAGTGCGATGATGATGATGAACGTCGGGCATCTGCAGCCGACTCGTCCCAGCATGGGATCGTGGTTGACTTATGGCCTGGGCACCGAGAACCAGGATTTGCCCGGCTTCATCGCCATGAGTCCTCGCGCGCAGCCTCGCAACAAGCTGGCCAACTGGGGTAACGCGTTTCTGCCCGGGGCTTATACCGGAACCTACGTGAATATTCACGAGATGAAGCCCGATCACATTATGCAGGACCTGAAGAACAACTGGTTGCCCAAAGTAGACCAGCGACATCAGGCGGATCTGCTGACGAGACTCAACCAGTTGGATCTGCAGAGGCAGCAGCATGATCCACAGTTAGAGGCCAGCATTCAGACGATGGAGATGGCCTTCCGCATGCAGTTTGCTGTTCCAGACGCGTTTGATACGAGCAAGGAATCGAAAGAGACGCTTGAGATGTACGGTGACAGCGAATACGCCAAGGGGTGCTTGCTGGCTCGCCGACTTGTCGAACGCGGTGTCCGCATGGTTCAGCTGTCACTCTCCATCGATGGTTACGATATCGCGTGGGACACAGGCCATGAAAACATTGTCGACGGACATCGCAGATTGGCTCAGGCCTGCGACCAAGGCATTGCCGCTCTGATCAAAGATCTCAAGCAACGCGGGCTATTTGAAGAGACGCTTGTGGTCTGGGGCGGTGAATTCGGAAGGGCGCCGACATCAGAAGGACAGAAGGGACGTGATCACGATCACTACGGTTTCACGACCTGGATGGCCGGTGGTGGCGTGAAAGGCGGGATCAGTTACGGATCAACGGATGAGTTTGGCCTGACCGCTGTGGAAGACCGTGTGCATGTCCATGATCTGCACGCGACCATTCTTCATTTGATGGGACTCGACCACGAACGACTCACGTATCGTTACAGTGGTCGCGACTATCGACTGACGGACGTGCATGGGAAAGTGATCAGTGAAATCATCTCCTGAACGAGTTCCCTATGCGTGAAAACTGCCGGGCTGATGACCTTCGGCGAACGCGAGTCGGCGGTGGGTGGCACAGCCTGAACAGGCTGTGTTCCGGAGCAACACGCAGCAGCAGTTCGAACGTTGAATTCTCATGGCATGCGGGCTTCCAGAAGAGAGTCCTGACGGAGGCTTCTAGTGTCTGCGGCGCACTCCGACACCTCGGAAGTTCCTCCCAGTGGAGTCGCGCCCATGACAACAGACGTTGTTTATAGCAACGGTCGTCATGATCTTACCCAGAACAGAAGAACCCTTCGCTAATCCAGCCCGACTCGCCGGAGTGCCTTCAGTCGAGGTGACCGGAGCAGTTTGCAACTCCCGCCCAACTCGCTTCGGCAGGTCTCACCGAAGCGGATTTGAGCATCCCGTTGCACTTTGTGGCATGTTTGACCGACACGACTACTGATGATTTTCTCGCACTTCCGTCGAGATCAACATCGTGAACAAGGAAAGGTGATCCCCTTGGTCAATGTGACCAGTCAGCATATGTCTGCATACTCCAACCCGGCCGTCGAAGCGCGACGGCGCGGGCGGAAACGGCAGGACCTGATGTGCGTCTACCGACAACACAAAAAACAAACGCAACATGAGGCTGACATCTGACCGCAGTGGATTTTGAATCATGCTTGCGACTTTCGAACAAAGCCAGCCTGATCCAATTACCGTATTCCGTTTCCTGCGCGAAGCCAACTGATGCCTTACAACACAGAAAGCCTGTGTCCAAGGCAGAGACGGTCTTCTCCGATCACGGAAGTTCGATCGTCACGCCCTCAATATCACCTTCAAATCGGAATGGCACATCGTAGGTTAGATTGACCGGGGTTCCACAATCCTCGCCGATGTCCAGTGTCTCGTCGAGCGTAATACGAATCGGGATCGTGCGTTCGATGCGACCTTTGGCGACGGCCGTACCATCGACACTCACTGTCGCAACACCTCCTCGACCAATTCCACCGCCATCGTAAGCAAACTGCATCTCGATCATATGTTTGCCCGGAGTCAGCGAGTCCTTTCCAGCGACATCAAAGCGAGCGACATCCACGAAGTTATAGTGGAAGACAGGCTTGCCCTGGTTCAGGTATAAACCCCAGCCGCCGAACAGCCCGCCCTGAGTGACGATGATCCCGGAGGCATTCTCCTTGACTTCAACATCAGCCTTAATTGACCAGGACTTATTCTTGATGTCCGGGCTGGCTCCTTCTGGAATTCGAACCATTCCTTCTGTGTAACTGAACGACTTGCGTCCTCGAGTCAGACTTGGACGGATCGCCGGATCCAGTCGCTCCGTCTTGCTGTTATCAATCGGCAACACGTTGTAGCGAGCCGCTTCGGTGTAAAACAGCAGTTGCAGATCCTTCAGCTTGTCCGGCATCTCTGCAGCCAGATCATGCGCCTGGGAGAAGTCTTTGCTCGTATCATAAAGTTCCCACTTGTAGCCAGTGATTTCGTCGACCTTGGCGCCGGCGGAATCCCAGGGAGCACCGACGGGAGTTGTGCAGGCAACCCAACCGTCCGAGTAGATTGCTCGATTCGCCAGCAGTTCAAAGTACTGCTTTGTGCGTTGATCTTTTGCGTTCGCTTCAGCAAAGGTGTAAGCCAGACTGACGCCTTCGATTGGCTTTTGGGTAACACCATTCACCGACGACGGCATCGTCACGTGGCAAGCTTCCAGAATTGTAGGCACGACATCAATGCAGTGATGGAATTGAGTTCTCAATTCTCCCTTGGCTGCTATGCCTTTTGGCCACGAAATCACCATGCCATTGCGAGTTCCTCCAAAGTGGCTCGCGATCTGCTTCGTCCATTGGAACGGCGTACACATTGCGTGTGCCCAGCCGACGGGATAATGGTTGTACGTCTTCCAGGATCCGATCTCATCAGCGCGGGCGAGAACGTCGTCGATGTTTTCCTTAACACCGTTGAAGAAGGTCATTTCATTGAGCAGTCCCTGACGGCTACCTTCCGCACTGGCTCCGTTGTCGCCAGCGATAAAGATAACCATGGTGTTATCGAGCTCGCCTCGTTTGCGAATGGAATCGATCACACGGCCAACGTTGTAGTCGGTCTGTTCCAGGAACCCCGCATAGACTTCCATGAAACGCGCATACGCCTTCTTCTCATTTGCCGAGCATGAATCCCAGGCTTGAATTCCCGGCGCGAGTGGTGTCAGTACAGCATCCTGTGGAATGATGCCCATCTTCTTCTGGCGAGCAAACGTCTCTTCGCGAATCTTGTCCCAGCCCTGATCAAACTTGCCTTTGTATTTCTCGACCCATTCCTTCTTCGGATGGTGCGGAGCGTGAGTGGCTCCCGGCGCGTAGTAACAGAAGAACGGCTTTTCCGGAGCAACAGCTTTCTGCATACCAATCCATTTGATGGCCTGATCAGCGATGTCGTAGTCAAAGTTGTAATCGGGATCGCCAAGATAAGGGTCAATCGGCTTGGTTCCTTCTGTCACCGCCGGTCGCCATTGACTCGTGTCACCCCCGAGGAATCCGTAGAAGTGGTCGAAGCCAAGACCGGTTGGCCACAGATCAAACGGGCCAGCCTGGCTGGTCTGCCAATCGGGAACATTGTGATTCTTCCCGAACCACGCCGTACCGTATCCATTCTGTTTCAGCACTTCAGCAACGGTCGCTGTGTCCTTCTGCATCACGGAGTCGTATCCTGGGAATCCGGTGGCGGCTTCGGTGATCACTCCTGTATGCACGGAGTGATGATTCCGCCCGGTGATCAGGGCTGCTCGAGTTGGACTGCACAGCGCGGTGGTGTGGAAGTGGTTGAACTTCAGGCCGTTGTCAGCCAGCATCTGGAAGGTAGGCGTATTGCAGGGACCGCCGAAGGTACTCGTCGCTCCGAAGCCCACGTCATCGAGCAGAACCAGCAGAACATTCGGAGCTCCCGCCGGTGCCTTGATCGGTTGAGGAAAGTCCGACTTTGACTCCTTTGCTCGAAGGTTCACCATACCCTTGAATGGCTGCGGAGGACGTGGCAGCACATCCTGAGCAAACGCTGCTGAACTTAAGTGAATGCTCAGCATGATCGCGACAAAAGAACAAGAGCGGCCTGGGTTCAAGGTTAATCTCCAGAGAGTTTGAGAGCGTGCTAAATTTGGAGGCCAGTACGACAGATTCTTTGCCTGTGATTTTTAAAAGGAGGGAACAGAGTAAACAGAGTTCAAGACAGAATCGCAGAGACTGACTGCGTTTTCTCCGCTACCTCTGCTTGCTCCTGTTCAATTTGTCTTCTTCAATGCCCACGCTCGTGAGAGCTTTTGACAGAACGGAACAGAGTAAACAGAGTTCAAGACAGAATCGCAGAAACTGACTGCGTTTTCTCCACTACTTCTGTTTGCTCCTGTTCAATTTATCTTCTTCCTCGAGACGTTAATTTCGAGTTAGCTCAAAAGCAACTTTTTCAATCGTTCCAGTAAACGGAAACGTCCCGTGATCCTTGTAAGCTGGATCAATCGGAGTGATCGAGTCACGGCCGACTTCAAAGGGTTCCAGCCCATGACGAAAGCTTGAACGTTTCACCTTGCCTTCGCCAGCCGCTTTTCCATTCACAAACATCTTTAATGTACCGCTGCCGACAGGCGTTCCATCCGGCACGAACTCGGTTCGAAGATTCACTTTGCCTTCTGGTAGTTCTTCTGTGCCCTGAATTGTAACATCGGCGATATCAAAGTACGTGTAACGGAATGTTGGTTTGCTGTCCTTCACATAAAGCGACCAGCCGCAGGAGAATGCTCCCACGCAGGTTACAACACCTTCGGCTCCGCCTTTCGGAATCTGCAAATCCGCCGACACGGCATGAGCACGCGGAAACAGCTTTGGACCGATCGGTTCGGGCAACCAGACTTCGTTGCCAAAATAGTTCCAGCTCGTCACTGGTTTACCCGAGACACGAAGCGAAGGATCCATTCTCTCAGAGAAACGTGGATCCAGAGGAAACACGTCATAGAGTTTCGCCTGCTCTGCAAATGTCTGCTGCAACTCCTTTAGCTTGTCGGGAAACTGCTTTGCCAGATCATTCGCCTCACTGAAATCCTCATCGACGTTGTAGAGTTCCCAGGGCGCGGTCATGAAGCCATCACCTCGCCCGGCTGTTTCCCAGGGCAAACCATACTTGCTGCACGCGACCCAGCCTTCGTGATAAATCGCTCTATTAGTTGCCATCTCGAAATACTGAGTCTTGCGGCGATCTTCAGCTTTGCCATCATCAAAGGAGTACATCATGGAGACGCCTTCGATTGGCTTTTGAGGAATCCCGTTCACAGAAGTCGGCTCGGGAATTCCGGCGGCCTCCAGAATTGTCGGCACCACGTCGATCACGTGATGGAACTGCTCACGCAGCTCCCCTTTGGCCTTAATGCCCTCCGGCCAATGAATCACCATGGGATTGCGAGTTCCACCAAAATGCGAAGCGACCTGCTTTGTCCACTGAAACGGTGCATTCATCGCCCAGGCCCAGCCCACAGGAACATGAGGTTCGCTGGCTGGTCCACCGATCTCATCAATGCGTTCGATGGAGCTCTGCAGTCCCAACTGAACGCCCAGCAAGCTGGCAATCTCGCTGAACGTACCTTCCAGCCCACCCTCAGCGCTCGCACCGTTGTCGCCAACGATGTACATGACGAGAGTGTTGTCGAGTTCACCTGACGATCGCAAGCTGTCGAGCAGTCGTCCAACTTCGTGATCCGTGTAAGCCATGTAGGCCGCGTAATTCTCCATCAGTCGGCAATACACCTTGCGTGCATCCGCCGACTGACTGTCCCACGAGGGAACACTTTCAGGACGCGGTGTCAGTTTGGTCGACTTCGGGATGATGCCGATTTCCAGCTGCTTTGCATGAGTAAGCTCACGTTGCTTATCCCAGCCGTGATCAAACATCCCGACAAACTTATCTCGCCAATCCTTCGGAGCATGATGCGGCGCATGGATGCCGGAGGTGCTGAAATAATTGAACCAGGGTTTGTCCGGGCTAGCCGCACGGATATTTCGAGTCCATGCGATGGCCTCATCAGTCATGTCAGCTGTGAAGTGATAACCGGCCTCCGGCGATTTCGGCTGAGGAACCCAGGTTGTATTGCGGTAGATTGTCGGATAGTACTGATGCGTTTCGCCCTGATTGAAGCCATAGAAATAGTCGAATCCCAGGCCAGTGGGCCATCGATCGAACGGACCAGCTGGGCTAATGTCAGGCTCTGGCGTATTGTGCCATTTGCCGAACATCGCGGTTGCGTAACCATTGTCACGCAAAGTCTCTGATACCAGCGCTGTGCTCTTCGGGATGATTCCAGTGTACCCGGGATAGCCGGTTCCCATCTCAATGATGACTCCGGTCGCGACGGAATGATGATTGCGTCCCGCCAGCAGTGCTCCGCGAGTCGGACTACAAAGCGCCGTCGTATGGAAACGGTTGTACTTCAGCCCATTGTCGGCCAGTTGATCGAGATGTGGCGTGGCTACGGGACCACCAAAGGTCGAACACATCCCGAAGCCAACATCGTCAAGAAGAATCAACAGGACATTCGGACTCCCCTCGGGAGCTCTCAGAGGCTGCGGGAAGCTCGGGACAGAATCACGGAACGCCTCTCCGATCTTTCCTTTAAAAGCAGGATCTGCGATCGGCAGGTTCACGCGATTCGGCTGCTCAACCGACTGCCCAAAGGCGGGGACGGCAACAAAAAGTGCAATTGCTGTCAGACAGAAGAAACGCATAGACAACGCAACCCTTCACAGAAAACACGGCCATCAGGTCTAAAACTTCATCAGTGAAATGTCAGAGTAATAATGACCGGGGGCATGTTCCAGTCACACCGTTAATTCCATGAATATTCTGCTCCAGTCAGCAGGGAATACGCCACCGAGAGAATTCCATCGCTTCGAATCTCAAACTCGCAACGGTTCAATCCGCAGACTCGATCAGATTTCTAAGTCGCAGAACCAGGACAGCACCTTTTCCGAACATGCTCGCAATAATCATCCACATGGGCAGCGTTGCTGTTCGACTCTTTCCGAGGTTTTCCAGATGAGGCGGGCCGATTAAAAGGAGTCAGCAGCCGTCAGGCCAAAAAACTCAACACACACTGCGCGCTTATCATCAGCAATGAACAAAGATGTACATGGGGCCGCTGCCCGAATCCATAACTGGTCATTTCCGGAGTCTATTTGACGGAGAAATCGAAGGCTGGCGGTTATCGCAGTTGCAGAACGGTGGGCGATTGCAATGGCACACATGAATCCTCCATGGAGCAAACTATCTCCTCAACATCTCGCTTCACAAAACTGCATCGAGCCCAAGGAGACGATCCGATGCGTGGTCGTGCATATCCGCACACGGCTCCAATCACACCGGAAGAGGCGGCATTCGATTCAGTTCTTCTCCGCTCTGGTGCTCAAGACCGGAGTGAGAACCTGGCGGATGCTTCACTGCTCCGTTCCGACACTCGCGCGACCTCGGGCGACATGACCAGTGTGGGTTAAAGCAATCGCATGAGTCATCTGTTCTGGATGTGTAGCGAACAATCAGGCTCTTGTTCTGTAGGGGCTGGTGGGCTGTCTTGGTTGAAATTGTGCAGACGATTCGAGAATCTCATTGCCGACACAAGTCTTGCTACACTGTTTCTATGTCTGCGAAACCCATGAAATCTGACGAACACCCATTTGGCGCGTTGGCGCCCAGAGACGCGCACAAGCGAGGACTCCACCGAACGATGACTCTGGGCGGAGAATACGCAACTCGCAACTACACGGTTAAACACCTTCAGGATTTGAAGGGCAAAACCGTTCTCACGGAGACAATGCCCTTCACAACCAGGGAGGCCGTGGCCGCCGAAGAGGCGGGCATCGATACGCTGAAGGTTAAGTTTGATCCAGCGAATCCGGCGGACGCAATCGCGATGCGAAAAGCAGCGCCCCATACGTTCATGACGTTCTGCATCGGGCTGACAAAGATTGCGACTGCGGACGAAGCGGTCCGAGCTGGCTACATCGCGATGGAGGCTGGTGCCGATGGAATCATGTGCCAATGGGGACCAAAACTGATTCGGGCTGTTTCTGATGCCGGCATTCCCGTGGAAGCTCACGCCGGTCTGGTACCTCGCCTGAGCACCTGGACGGGAGGCCTCAGGGCGGTCGGCAAAACGATTGAAGAAGCGATGTGGATCTTCGAAAAGATTAAGTCATTCGAAGAAGCAGGAGCATGGGCCGTTGAAGTTGAAGTTGTGCCAGCTCAGTTGCTTGCGGAAATCTCCAAACGCACTCGACTGGTCACCTCGTCGATTGGTGCAGGCAGCGGCGGTGACATTCAGTTCATGTTCGCCGAAGACATCCTCGGCTGTCATGCTCCTCCCTATCCTCGACACACAAAACAGTATCGAAATCTCTATGCGATGGAGCAGGCGATCCAGGTAGAGCGAGTCCAGGGTTTCCGGGACTATATCGACGATGTCAAAAGCGGCACGTTTCCAGGCCCACAACACATAGTCAACGCCCCGGAAGGATTGATCAATCAGTTCTTGTCCGCAGTGGATGGTAACGGGGTCGAGTAACTTCAGAATGATGCGAAACGCCAGAACGGTGAAAACTGAGGGGCAACCCTGTCCTCTCGAGCGAATACACGAAACCACTCACGAGATACTTGAGAAGAGTATGATCCGGTATTCCTGCGTAATCATGTTGCTGTGTGTCACGGGATGTGCTGACAGTTCCCCTGATCCTCAAGAAGTGCTTGAGAAAAGCCGGAAGACCACGGCTGAGGTAGAGAAGAAACTTGAAGCGATTCAGAAATCCATCGATGAGAGCAAGGCGAAGATCGAAGCCATGAAGCAGAACGCATCAGACCCCGTCGATGTGAAGCCGCCTCTGTCCGCAATGCGTCGGGCCAGCAAGCACATGTGTCAGAACCTCGCCGTTGGTTCTGTGTCGACGCCATGCAATTCCCGAGTCGCCGCAGCTTCATTATCAATGCGAATCAAGTCCGGAGCCGCCGTCTGCATGCGGAACGTCAGCTCGTAGTTCGCCAAATGAATGACCGCAGGCGAGGCAAATTGCAGATGAGAACAGGCGCAGTGAGCTTCTGCGACCTGGCACTATGGAGTTGGCGCCACTTCAGAAGCCTCAGCCTCTGGTGATTCCGAGCTGCTTTCAGTCTTCGCAACAGTGACCTGTTCTCTAATGACGGGGACAACGCCGTCAAGGATGTGCAGCTCGGTATAGCCCATGAGGCTGCCTTTTTCGAGATGCACATTCTTGAGTGCAACTGCGTACTCCGCTTTGGCCTGATAGTAGCGTATCTCTGCCTCGACAACTCGACGCTGAGCATCCAACTGGCGGTCGATGTCGACATCCATGTCGTTCTGCTCCTGTGTTTCGTAGGCTGTCAGAACATTGCTCGCGGCATTCAGCCGGTTCTCGGCATTCCTGACAGCTTCGTAAGCTCGCGCCGCATCGGCGATGGCGTTACTGAGGTCGTGAACTACCTCACGCTCCTGCGCCTGCAGAATTGCACGGTCTCGAGTCAACAGCATCTCGGCATTTGAAACAGCCAGATGTCCCTTGCGATATCCCAACGGAACGGTGTACTCCAGTCCGACGTACCATTCCTGATTTTTTCCATCAGCCAGATTCCCGACCGATGAAGACTGTCCGGACGAAGCCAGCAGGTCATCTCCAAAGCCACGAAACCGATAACGGCCAACCGTGTCGAGCCGTGGATTCAGAAAGTTTCTAGCCGCCAGAAGTTCCATCTGACGTTTATGAATCGTCAACTGCTGGCGACGCAGTTCAGGCCGCCGCATCAGAGCTTCCTGCATCACTGTATCCCAGTAGAAAATCACCTCTGCCTCGGAAGGATCTTCGGCCGGGCGGATCAGTTCATCATCGTTGATCTGCATTCCGATCAGAAGTCGCAGACGACGTTCTGCCACCTGCACGCCGCTGGACCCGCGCAGAGTTCCTCCGGTACTGCCGTTGCGATTCTGAGTCCCCTGAACGACTCGTCCGGTAAGCGCATCATCCACTTCGGCCTTGAAGCGATAGTATTGTTCACTGGCCAGAGCAACTCGGGCTTCAGACTCCAGATCATTCTCTGCTTTGGCCTTGAGCTGATTCCAGGCAATCAGTGATCGCTTCATCGCCTCGCTGCGAGCATCGAGATCTCGATACGCGAAGTAGAGATCCCAGTAAGCATTAACCACGTTGCTGACATAATCACGCACCGCAACTTCAAACTCTGTCTGAGAAATATCACTGTTGACACGAGCAATCAGGAGACCATTATAGACGCCGGGAGTCGCCCCGGGGCCGGCAATTCGATTGAATTCCATGCCACCACCCTGAAGCAATGGTTGCCGGATTTCGCCTTCGACGTAACTATCCCACGCACTCCGGAACGTATTGCTGGGGGCATTGTTGGCGTCGTAACTGTTGATGCCTCGAAGCGCGAGACGCGAACCGGTCACCGTCCGTTTACTCAGCTCCATCGAATAGTCATTCAGGTCCTGCTGAAACGTATTTGTCCCGCCGGAGAAGAACGGATTATTGAAAGTCTGATCCTTGTTGTTGAAGTAGGCTGTCGCCGCTAACTGTGCATCGAACGCGCTCAACGCGGCTTCCATCCCATAACGCGGATCAGTTTCGCGCAGCGCACTGTTATATTTTGTTGAAATCGTATCGGGGTTCTTTAATGCGACACCCCCGAGTTCGCGGAGAACCTGTGAGTTCTGCATCGCGATTTCGAGCGTCTGTCGGAGCGTTAACTCCATATAGACCAGCGACTCCAGGCGGTCCCGATCTCGCATGGTGATCGGAGCGGATGTCAAAGCCGCCTGCATGATCTCCACCTGCGGCTCATCTACCTTCCGGGAGATAGAATTGACCACGGAAGTATCATTGGCCACCGTCTTTCGCCACTGATAATTTGAAGAACAGCCAGGACTCAACATCAACACGGCAAGCAACACCACCAACTTTGCTCGGTGTGAGCAAGGCGTGCAGACGGCCACTCGGCGATCAAGTCGCCAGACGCAGCGTCGTGTTACGTTGATGTTGAGCGACATCCGTGTGCTCTGAATCAGAGTGGGCAATGAACCTTGATCTGTCGAGTACGTACCGTGAATTGGCGGCATTGGAGACAGATCTCCGTAGTGTCTTCGGCGATCGAGTCTCACGAGACGCCGCCTGCCGCCGAGCCGATGAGAAAAAGAGAATCATTCGGAAACAGCTTACGGAGCAACAAACAGAATTCGAATTCGTTGCTCAACCCGCAGATTCATTTCAGGCGTTGTCTGTGAATTTGCAGAGCGGCATAATCTGCCGGGAGCTGGACGCTGATGCTTCCGGCGTTCAGAATTCGTGTACACTCGGCGGCATTCTCCGACAAAAATTTTCTCTTTGATAAACAACCATTCAGGCGGCGACAACCTGACTTCTCTGTGGCTGACTCTCGAATATTGTTAAACCGAACATTCAAATCATGATTTCTTTTGGCCTGTTGTGATTGGCTCGTTTTCTGATGTCTATGTTTCCAATCAATCCGGACTGCGATGACGAACTCAATTCGGGAACTACGCAACCAGAAGAGAACCCGTCAGCTCGACGCAATATCATGTTGACTATTGCTTACGACGGAACGGTCTATCGCGGCTGGCAGGTTCAACCCAACGGACTATCAGTTCAGGAATGTGTGGAGCGAGCTGTCCAGCGTCTGACCGGCGAATCTCCTCGCGTCTTCTGCGCGGGGCGTACGGATGCCGGCGTTCATGCGATTGGACAGGTGGCCAATTTCCACACGGATTGCCACATTCCAATTGAGAATGTCCGACGAGGCCTGCAATGTTATCTGCCGGAAGATATCACGATCGTCAGTGTCGCAGACGTTGAGTCAGCATTTCATGCAACGTATTCAGCGGTCAGGAAACGCTACCGCTATGTGATCTGTGACAGTGATGTCGCGCCGCCGTTTCTGAACCGCTTCGTCCATCGATGCCGATTTCATCTGGACGTGGATCTGATGGCTGAGGCAACTCAACACCTTCTGGGTACTCATGATTTCCGCTGCTTTGAGACTCAGTATCCGAACAAGTCGAGCAGTGTACGAAACATCATGGAGGCGACTATCCAGCGGGTCGAAGGCTGGCAACCATGGTCATCGCCTCATGACTGGAACCCTGTCCACGGTCGCCCTTATCAGAACTTTGATCGCCCGTTAATCGTGTTCGAAGTCATGGCTGATGGATTCCTGTACAACATGGTTCGAGCCATCGTGGGCACGCTGATGGAAGTCGGCCGCCGCAAGTATGAGCCGCAGTTTGTCGGGCAAATCATTCAGTCACAGAACCGTGCTCAGGCTGGAATCACGGCGCCAGCTGAAGGACTGTATCTGGTCAAAGTGGATTACCCGGAATTGCTGTTACGGCGCGGGCTTTCGCCGGGCAAGTGATGGAGAGCGTGTAGTTCTGCGGAGAAAGGACTGCTCCGTCCATCAAATTATCGCCGCATAGCCCGGGAATGCCCTGTGTCGGTTGAACCAGGTCGCCTGATTTGACAGAGTGCGGAGCGTTCGGCATTCCTTTCGAGGAAGACCGAGCATCCTCTGCCCTGATTTCTGCGACCCCTGCACAAGCAGATGGCCTCCGGCCGTCTTCGGGAGACCGATCCTTGCACGCCGACATTCCTCCTTCCAACGATGAGCCTTCCTCAAAAGCCACTGGACCATGGTATAGGGAACTGAACAGTTATCATTGGTTCGTTTTTGTCGTCGCCGCCCTGGGGTGGCTGTTTGACACGATGGACCAGCAACTTTTCACGCTGGCTCGACCGCTGGCCATGATTGACTTGATTCAGCTTGAACCAGCCGACCCGCCAGCGGCTGAGCCCGGAGAAGCTGAAGACAAGCACAAAGAACGAATTGCGGCCTGGGAAAAGGCACGTAACGATGAACTCAGTGCGACACGCAAAGAGCACGGCGGATACGCAACATCAATCTTTCTGATTGGATGGGCCACCGGTGGGCTGATCTTCGGTGTGCTTGGAGACCGCTGGGGACGTGTGAAAACGATGCTCATAACGATCATCGTGTACTCCGTGTTTACCGGAATCAGTGCGTTCTCCAGGGGCTTCTGGGACTTTTGCTTCTGGAGATTTCTGACAGGACTCGGTGTGGGAGGTGAATTTGCGGTGGGTGTTTCGCTGGTGGCGGAAGTTATGCCGTCGCGCGCCAGACCTCATGCGCTCGGTTTGCTGCAGGCTCTTTCGGCCGTGGGCAATATCACGGCAGCTCTGATCGGAATGGCCGGTACGTCCTGGCAAACTATGTTCCTGATCGGTACCGCTCCGGCATTGTTGTCTCTTGTTGTCCGTCGTCGTCTGAAAGAACCAGAACGCTGGCAGTCTGCATCGACAACAGATGGCGTCAAGAAACAACTGGGATCATACAGTGAGCTGTTCGGAGATCCTGAACTGCGTTATCGAGCACTCATCGGTCTTTTGCTGGCCAGCGCCGGAGTGATTGGTTTGTGGGGCATCGGATTCTTTACTCCGGACCTGCAACGCGAGGTCTTTAAACCCGTGTTTGAGGCTGAGGGCTTGAAAGGTCCGGAACTGGATGCAGCTCTCAAAAAGTGGTCCGGCATTACATCGCTGGTTCTTAACTGTGGAGCATTCTTCGGCATCTACATGTTCAGCCACGTGAGCCAGTATCTTGGACGTCGCCCGACGTTTGCGATCTGTCTGATCGGTGCCATGTTTGCCACCATGAACGTGTTCTGGAATCTGGGCAAGTTCAACGGCGTGTATGATATCTTCTGGATGGTTCCTCTGATGGGCTTCTTCCAGTTGTCGATCTTCGGAGGTTATGCGGTCTATTTCCCGGAATTGTTCCCTACTCGACTTCGCAGTACCGGGACCTCGTTCTGCTATAACGTCGGACGATTCGTGGCAGCTCTCGGGCCGTTTACCCTCGGCAAGCTCATTAGGAATGTTTACTCCGGTCCGGGCTTTGAAGGAGCCACCTCCTTCCGTTACGCCGGTGTCACCATGTGTGCGATCTTTCTGATTGGGCTCGTTGCTCTGCCGTTTGCTCCGGAAACCAAGGACAAACCGCTGCCTGAATAGCGATTGCGGGAACGGTTATGTCGCCACGATCTGACAACCTCACCGATCAGCTTTGTTGCACACTCAGTGTTGTTCGAGACATCGCCAGAATTCTGGCGATGTCTCTTCTTGCGCTGATGCTCAACCTTGGATTCGCAGATCGCAAGGAAGTCTTCGCTGACGAATTCCGCCTACCGGACGATCGTCCTGTGCTGGATCGAGACAAACTGGAATCCTGTGGACTCAGGGTGCTCGAATCGAAACATCTGATTCTGGTCACGGATGCTCCATTGGCCGAGGTTCAGGATCTGCCAGTATTGGCCGACGCTCTTTTCGTTGAACTTCAGCGACAACTCGGTTCACTGAAACCGGACCTGAATGGCAGGGATTTTCAGCTGACGGGCTACGTGATTGGCGCCAAAGAGCGATTCGAAGAAGCCGAAGTGTTGCCGCCGGAAAGCGTCGTTATCCGACATGGTCGCCATATTGGTTACCAGTTCTGGATGAACAATCAGACATCACCTTATTATCGGAGGCATCTGCTGCTCCATGAGTTCATTCATTGCTTCATGATGTGTGAACACGGCATGGCTGACATCCCTCCTCTGTGGTACACCGAAGGAATTGCGGAGTGCCTTGCGACGCATGAGTTGTCGGAGGACATCAAGTCTTCTCGCTTTGGCATTCTCCCGGCAACACTCAACGGCTTTGAGGGCTGGGGAAGAATCGCCGAGATCCAAACGAACATGACAGAGCTGACAAACAAGCCGACTCAATGGCAGTCACTGATGTCTCTCGAAAGTGTTCGCAACCCCACAGACATCAACTTTGCCAGTGATCTGCAGTATGCTCAGGCGTGGGCTCTGGTCTGGCTGATTCGCAATCATCCGGAACTGAAGCCCCATTTTTCTCCGATGAGTAAGGCGCGAACTCGCGGGGAATTCCGAGACGTCGAGAAGTCAGTGCCCGCAGAAGTCTGGCAGAGACTGGCAGTTCTCTGGCCACTGTTTCTCGCCAGCCTGACAGAGGGGTTCGAAGTCGAACATTCATTTCCGCCGCTCAAAGTCGCCGCGTCGAAACCACCAGCGTCAGGGAAGTTGGAGTTGCAGTCTGGCAAAGAATGGCAGGCCACCGGAGTATTGATCAAACGTGGTGCAACAGTCCGACTGAACTGTACGGGCCGTTATTCGGTCCACAATAAACCACGGCCGTGGATCTCGGAGCCTCAGGGCATCACGATCGATTATGTCCATGGCAGACCGATTGGCGAGATCACCGCCATGCTTGTCGCGCCGGATGGCAGCGTTTGTTCCGGGCGGATTCCGGTCGGCCGAGGGAGCTCACTCACAGTACCCGTCGATTCAGAGCTATGGCTGCAGGTCAACGACTCCGCCGCCAGCCGCAGCGATAATTCGGGGTCTGCGAGTGTCGAGATCCAGATGCAGTGATCCCGTCGGCGGAGCGACGGGCGTACCGTACACCCGTCGCTCCGTCGACGGGACTTCTTCTATTCAGGCACTCACCGGACGGCTCGCGCCGTTCCGCTATAATTGAGGTAACCATCAGCCATTACAACCTGGCCTGAATCGCATCCGCAAAACGCCGGGGAGATTCGTCGTCGTACGACAGATAGAGCGAAGGCTCAATCAGCTCCAGTTCCATAATCGCGGGCTGCTGATTCTCAAGGAACACTAGGTCCACTCGAGCATACAACAGGTCTGACTGAACAGCCGCAAGGCTTCGTCGCGCAAAAGCAATGACCTCGGGATCCGGATCGATGGGCTGAATGATCCCGCCGTGCTCCTCCTGAACTCGAAAGTCGCCGGACTTCGGAGTCTTCAAAACCGTGTGACTGTACTCACCGCCAAAGAACGTTAGCGAAATCTCCCCATACGAAAGTACGCTTTCGACAAACGGCTGAGCAAGTGCCAGACGTCCCTGATAAAGCGTTTCGATCGACTGTAACAACTCCGGAGAGCTGTTCGAATTCAACCAAAAAGTATCGGTCGCCCCAGCGCCGATGAATGGCTTTACAACGACCTGACCAGCTTTCAATTGTTCAAAGAGACTCGTCAGATCGGCCACTCGAGGACTCTGCAGCCACGCCGTTGGAACAATCGTGACTCCGGAATCCTGCAGGTCTCGGAGATATGTCTTTTCCACATTCCAACGTACAACCTTGAGCAGATTCTGAAGGTTCGCGCGGGACGCATCGATCAGGGCCAGCACATCAAGGAACTGAGAACACGACTGCTGATAGTCCCACGGAGACCGAATCACAACGAGATCGTATTGATCCCAATCGGCGTGCGGATTTTTCCAAGAGACTTCATCAACGCGGAGACCTCGCTGCCGCAGAATGTCGCGAACGAGATAGTCGTAGGAGACGAAGCCGTCCAGGCTGTCCATGGTCAGGAATGCAATGCGTGACATGTTGTCCTTCTTCAAAGCGGCATGGCGCAAGCCATTCATTATTTCAGCAGCCGTTCAGCGTGTAGTGCTGGCTTCAGCCAGCAATCCATTGGAGCGCGAACCGCCGCCGAATTCCGAACCAGCACCCGAATTTTCCCGGATCAGATAAGCGGCGGCAGGTTATAGAGTCCTCAAACGCGTTTCCATTCTCAATTCGTTGATCCGCCGATCATCCATGGTTGAAACAGCGGCAGAAGGGTTTACCCTGTGCGGCTTCGTGATTTGTAGCGCTCTTCCAAAATTGTCCCGAAGAGCCGAAAACTGATTTCTGAGGCAGCTTTGGCTGTGGAGTTTTTCTGATGCATGCGACGATTGTTCTGCTTCCTGGTGACGGTATTGGGCCTGAAATTGTGGCTCAGGGCAAACGAGTTCTTGAAGTCATTGCGAAGCGATTCGGCCATACATTCGACATGCCGGAACACGCCATCGGCGGCAATGCGATCGACTCCTGCGGCGATCCTTTGCCAGAAGAGACCCTGAACGCCTGCAAAAAATCAAACGCTGTTCTGCTGGGTGCAGTGGGTGGACCAAAGTGGGATGACCCGAAGGCGAAGACTCGTCCGGAAGCCGGCCTCTTGCGAATTCGTAAAGAGCTGGGACTGTTCGCTAACCTGCGACCGACCAAGACCTGGGATGAACTGCTGGATGCCTCCCCGTTGAAGCGCGAGATCGTTGCTGGTACCGATATTCTGTTCGTTCGTGAACTTACGGGCGGGATTTACTTCGGCGAATCAGGACGCAAGCCTCATCCATCGGGCGAAGAAGCCTGGAACGTGATGATCTATTCCACCGGAGAAATCGAACGCGTGGTTCGAGTCGCTGCCGATGCCGCTCGCAAGCGTCGTGGCAAGCTGACGATGGTTGACAAGGCCAACGTTCTGGAAGCCTCACGACTGTGGCGTCAGGTGTCAGAGCGAGTCGTCAAGACAGAGTACCCGGATCTCGAGTACAACGTAGTGCTTGTTGATTCGATGGCCATGCACCTGATCTCAAAGCCTCGCGAGTTTGACGTTGTTGTCACTGAGAATCTCTTCGGTGACATTCTGACTGACGAAGCTTCGATGCTGCCTGGTTCACTCGGCCTATTGCCTTCAGCCTCGATTGGTTCCAGTGGTCCGGGATTGTTTGAGCCGATCCATGGGTCAGCTCCGGATATTGCCGGGAAGAACATCGCGAATCCACTGGCCACAATTCTGGCCGCCGCGATGATGCTGCGTTATTCCATGAGCATGAACGCTGAAGCCGACGCCATCGAAGATGCCGTCAGCCGAGTGCTCAAGGCTGGTCATCGGACTAAAGATATCGCTGGCACAGGTCCATCCATCAGCACGACCGAAATGGGCGACCTTGTCGTTGGCATGCTGTAGGACGGCAATCCATTCCTACTGGTTGTCAGTGTCTTTTGAATGCAAATAGACGAGGGGCAACACCCCTCGTCTATTCATTGGCCAGTTCGAGATGAACCGCTGCCATGGCTCACACAGTCGCCTTCGGCTTGCAGCTAAACGATTCAGGCATCAATCATAAGTGCAACAATGAAAACAGCGTTGCCAGTACTTACCGTTCTACGCTCGCAAGGAAGAACTCCAGAGCTTTGCGATTGGATTCGAACGCCATGCGGTTGAGTTCTCGACGAGTCGGATGGCAAAAGTGCCACGCATCGATTTCGCCGTCCATCAATGAGATACTGTCGAAGGACTCGACCTCGATCACAAAAAACATATCCGTGACTGGCAGCACAAAGCCGTTGAAGTTGTATTCGTTGGGATACGACACAAGGTACCGGTAAGAAGTCACGCTGAGCTGAACTTCTTCCAGAACTTCTCGCCGCAACGCTTCTTCCGCCGTTTCGCCGGCATCCACAAATCCGCCAGGCAGTCCATACATTCCTTTGCCTGGATCCTTGGCTCGCACAAGTAACAGCACCTGTCCCTCAGGATCAGCCGCAATCGCACCGACAGCCGAAACCGGCGCGAAGTAGTGAGTGAAGCCGCAGGCCGTACAGGAGAACGGATTGCGTCCGGTCTTTGTCACGGTGACGCCACAGCGAGGGCAAAACTTCCAGGCCTTGCGAATGGGTTTGCCAGGAGGCGTTCGGCTGGCCGATTTTGCTTTACGTTTTGCCATGTCGGTTTTCGGATTGCGTAATAACGCTGAGTAAAGAATCGCAGGTTTAACCACGGAGGTCACTGGGAGCACAGAGGAATTGCAAGGGTTTGAACGCAGAGGTCTCAGAGTAACGCAGGGGGGAAGTCAGAAACAACTGGTGTTTCCCTCTGCGTTACCCAGCGAACCCTGCGCTCAAAAACCTGCGCGATGATAGTGTCTAGCGTCTCTTGCGATTCCTCTGTGCTCTCTGTGACCTCCGTGGTAAACAATTGCCCTGAGCATCAACACCACCAAGCAGTAGCCAGCAGAGACGCGGTCTACGTTATGGTGTCGTCGTGCCCAGCTGTACCAGTTGGATCGTGCGAGCTGTCTCAGCTTCCGCGAGATCGCTGTGACATTCGGCCTTAGCACCTTCACCGCCCATGGTGCGGCGAGTCTTACTCGCCAGACGATGAATCTCGGCCGGCGACAGGACGCCGCGTTTTTCCAGGATCTCACGCTGCTCAGGCGTCAGAGCTTCGGTGACCTTGGCCTTGTCCCACTGAAACGCATCAGCCTTGCCGCTGGCGAATTCCTGAATCTCCTTGCTGATGCGAACGCTGCACCAGTCGTGGCCGCACATGGCACAGAAATCGGTATCAACGTCCAGATCTTCGTCGTGATAGGCGCGAGCCGTATCCGGGTCGAAGCTCAGTTCAAAGTGCTTCGGCCAGTTCAACGCAGCGCGAGCCCTTGTGAGTTCATCGTCGCGATCGCGAGTTCCAGGAATACCCAGAGCAACGTCCGCCGCATGAGCCGCGATCTTGTAGGCGACGCAGCCTTGCTTAACGTCATCCTTCTTAGGAAGCCCCAGGTGCTCTTTCGGTGTGACGTAGCACAGCATACTGGCTCCATGCCAAGCCGCGTTCGTCGCACCGATGCAGCTGGTGATATGGTCATAGCCCGGGAACATATCCGTCACGAGCGGGCCGAGCACATAGAACGGTGCACCGTGACACAACGTTCGCTGGAGCTTCATGTTGAACTCGATCTGATCCAGCGGCACGTGCCCCGGACCTTCGATCATCACCTGCACACCTTTGCGCCAGGCACGTTCGGTCAGTTCGCCCAATGTTGACAGTTCTGACAACTGAGCGATATCGGTTGCGTCAGCCAGGCCACCGGGACGCAGACCGTCACCGATGCTGAAGGTCACGTCATGACGACGCAGAACGTCACAGATCGCTTCCCAATTTGTATACATCAGGTTCTGCTGGCGATGATGAATCATCCACTTGGCCAGCAACGAACCACCGCGGCTCACGATTCCGATCAAGCGGTCGCGAACGTAGTTCAGATGTTCGCTCAATACTCCGGCATGGATCGTGAAGTAATCCACTCCCTGCTGAGCCTGATGTTCCAGAGATTCCAGCACATGTTCGATGTTCAAAGATTCGATTCGACGACCGATGATCATCGAATAAATTGGCACTGTTCCGATCGGCACGGTGCTGTTGCGAATAATGGCATCGCGACATGCATCCAGATCTCCTCCTGTGGAGAGATCCATCACGGTGTCCGCACCCCATCGTTCAGCCCAGCGAAGTTTTTCAACTTCTTCGTCGGTGCCCGATGAAACCGGTGAAGCTCCCATGTTGGCATTGATCTTGGTGCGTGAGGCGCGACCGATGCACATTGGCTCCAGTTGATACTTCAGATGCTGCTTGTTGGCCGGGATCACCATGCGGCCAGCGGCGACTTCATCACGAATCTGCTCGGCCGTCAGATGCTGTTCAGCTTCCGCGACACGATGCATTTCAGGGGTGATGTTACCAAGACGAGCAAACTCCAACTGAGTGCTCGGTTCAAACCCGGCGGGCGTCTGCCAGGCAGCGGCCTGTTCGTAGTTGCTCTCAAAGCCAGGTCGGATCGTCCAGTCCGACGGCATAAAGTCCCAGGCCGTCTTCTCAGAAGGCTGAGGCATTCCAGGCGTATCAGGTGACGAAAAAGTCAACGCACCTTTGCGTCCTGGAGCAATTTTGGGGGCTCGGGCAAAGCTTCCCGGAGTTGTTCCGGCATGGCTGCTGCTGGGGTCTGACGCTTCAATTTTCGGCAGAAACTCGGCAACTCGCTCGGCGTGATTCAGGCTCATTAGTCTTCCCTGGAGAGGCGCAGCGGGCCTCGTGCAAATGGTTTTTTCTGTGCGCGGCCACGGTTGAGGCTATCCTCTGAAAGATATCCCGCGAATACCCAGCCTCAACTCATACCGTACAGAGAATACATGTTCCGGCGCAAATCGTAGTGGAGCCCAGAGGATTTGCAACGGGCTGTTTCCGGATGAGCGAATTCTCAGGAGACATCAGGCTCCGTGATCGTCGCAGCCTTCTATTGTGATATGCTGTCGCACATATTGCGAACTCTCTCCACTATCTCTGCTACCGATTTTACCAATGAAATATGACGTTTACGGCGTAGGCAACGCACTGGTCGACATTCAGGCCCGAGTTTCCGACAACTGGTTGGCCACCACCGGTTTTGACAAGGGCATTATGACGCTGGTCGACGATGCTCAGCAAAAGACCGTCCTCGATCGCCTCTCTGGAACAAACCTGAACCGCTGTGCGGGTGGCTCGGCGGCGAACACGATTGTTGGCGTCGCGGATTTTGGTGGCAAAGCGGCGTATGTCGGCAAAGTTGCAAACGACGAGGTGGGTGAGTTTTTCCTGCACGATATGCGAAAGATGGGCGTCACCATCGAAGTCGCTCCGGCCACCAGCGGACAGTCGGGGACTTGTGCGGTCCTGATCACCGAAGACGCACAGCGAACAATGCTGACAAATCTCGGTGTTTCTGCGACTCTGACAGAAGACGACATCAACGAAGAAGAGATCAAGCGAGCCAAATACGTCTACGTAGAAGGTTATCTGCTGACCAGCCCAAATCAGCGAGCGGCTGCCTACAAAGCCATGAACGTCGCCAAGCAATTTGGCTGCAAAGTTGCATTTACGGCCTCCGACCCGTTCCTTTGCAACATGTGCCGTGACGAAATCTGGGAACTCCTGAGAGGACCTGTGGATCTCTTTTTCTGCAACGAAGAAGAAGCCAAGAGCCTGACCGGGAAATCTGACCCGATCGAGTGCGCCGCTGAGTTGCATCGTCACTGCGAGAATGTCGCCATGACTCTGGGAGCCAACGGATCGCTGCTGATGCATGAAGGCACCGCGATTCCGATTGAAGGCGTTTCTGTCGAAGCTGTCGACACCACGGGTGCCGGCGACATGTATGCCGGAGCCTTGCTGTACGGCATTACGAACGGAATGGGCTGGAAGCAGGCCGGACATCTCGCCTCTCACGCCGCCGCTCGAATTGTCGGGCAGTTGGGAGCTCGGATGAAGAACCGCTTCAGCGCTAAAGAAGTTGCTGCGTTGATGAAATAGAGGAACCGGCAGTCCGGTAACAGGCAATTCCAGCCTGTCGCCGGGCGGGATCGGCGAAGCGATCAGGTTCCCGAGTTCCATGAACCGGGAACGCCCGAGAGTCATTCAAAACTGAGGAAAAACTCGTTGTCCGAGATTGGCCGTTCGGGTACCAATTTCCCTGCGAGGCAATTGCCGAACAGACGCAGGCTGGAAGAAAACTCTTCCTGGTTGTCGTCATAATCCGGCCGCTGCAGAATGATGCCAGCGAAATCCTGACGGTGAGAGTCAGAACCCAGGCGAATCGAACGGTGTCCGTTCGATGACGAATTGCCCGCCCGTATCAGTGAAAGCTGATTCAGGAAACGGACTGTAGCTGACTCACCTCTCTGGACTTCTGTCGCTCCAATGATCATGCAGGCTCGAACCGTTCCTCGCCGGAAAACGCTGAGGCGCAATCTCCGGGCGATGAACGCGGACGGTTTTTCGTTCAGCGTTATGGTAGGGATTGCCGAATCCTACCTGCCCGCCTTTGTGCTGGCGCGCGGACTTGGCGATCTGACCGCAGCAATGGTGGCCACGGTGCCCGTTCTGCTGGGTAGCATCCTGCAATTGTTCGCGCCGTTCCTTTTGCAAAAGCTGGGCTCGTATCGACGTTTCGTCGTTACGACAGCAACCATACAGGCCTGCAGCATGTTAATGCTGATGGGCATGTCATTCATGCAGCACTTACCAGCCTGGCTGGTCTTTGTACCGGCCACATTGTATTGGGCTGCGGGCTTAGCCACGGGACCTGCATGGAATACCTGGGTTGAACAACTCGTTCCGCAACGAATTCGCAGCGGTTTTTTTGCTCGCCGAAGTCGAATGTGTCACATTGGCGTTCTGCTCGGACTGATCTCAGGAGGTCTCCTGCTTCGCTGGTCGGTTGCTCATGATCTGACCGTGGCGGTCTTCGCGATTCTCTTTGGTGTGGGAGCGATCGGACGCTTTGTGTCGGCCGCCATGCTGTCGCGTCAAACAGAAGTTCTACACTCTGTCAGAACTGCCGGCGCTAATGCTGATGATGTGAGACCTGATCGAGTCACTGCTTGGCAAAAGTTTGTCGCTGCTCTCAACGTGGTTCGTCGCCCGGGAACTGCTGGACGTCTTGTCCTGTTTCTGATGGCAGTGCAAACGGCTGTTCATGTTTCCGGCCCCTACTTCAACCCATTCATGCTGAAGGTGTTGAAGATGTCATGGGTCGACTACATGGGTTTGCTGTCTCTCGGTTTCATCGGCAAGATGATGTCGCTGGCCTGGGCCGGACGCTTTGCCAATCGTTGGGGTGCTGACCGCCTGTTATGGGTTGGCAGCGCGGGGATTGTGCCAATCAGTGCGTTGTGGTTTTTCTCTCAGAATGTTTGGTATTTGGCTGGCGTTCAGATCCTGAGCGGTCTCGTCTGGGGCTGCTATGAGCTGGCCATGCTGCTGCAGTTCTTCCGGCAGATTCCCGGTGAAAAGCGTGTGGCTGTACTGACGATGTATAACCTTGGAAACTCCGCCGCGATGGTTGCCGGAACGTTTATTGGCGCGTGGATTCTGAATTCACTGGGGAGAGATCATCACGCCTACGTTACGGTCTTTGTCGCATCCGGATTCTTTCGTTTCGCCGCGCTGCTGGCATTGCCGGGGCGCCGCAATGCGGTCCGGACAACTCACAGCGCTGTGCGAGGCTGGATCAAGACGTCGGCCGTGGAAGTTGTCCGGTCAAAGCCGGCAGCTGTTGTGGCTGGTGTAACACGAGCTGCTGTTGTCGCAAACAATTCAGGAACAACTCACGATGAATCAGTGCTGCTTGTTTCCGGACTCGTAAAGGATGAATCCTCCGTATCGTCTCGAATCATCGAAGGCGGCAGTGGTGGCAGTCGTCGTCGAGAAGGTCAGTCGACGGCTCGATTACCCGCACGAGTTGACTCTGCCGGCATGGAAGAACTAAGGCCACGCGAATAACGAAGTCCATTTGGATGATGGGCATTCCTGCCCGTTGAATTGCCATCAGATCATCATGTCCTGCCTGCGTTTCAAGGTCTGTCACATCACACGTGCTGAAGGAATCATCTGCCTATGGACACGCGACTGCAGTTTGAGTTTCTTCAGCAACCGGATAACACAACCTGCGGGCCGACCTGTCTGCATGCTGTCTACAGTTATTACGGCGATGAGCTCCCGCTGCAGGAAGTAATTGATGAAGTTCCCGTCTTTGCAGATGGTGGAACTCTGGCCGTGATGCTTGGCTGCCACGCTTTGCGACGAGGCTACGACGCGCGTATCTTCACGTTTAATTTGCAGGTCTTCGATCCCACCTGGTTCAATGCCGACGGACATCTGCTGGAAGGCCTGAACGTCGACGATAAGCTGCGGTCTCAGATGAAGGCCAAGCCCAAGGAAAAGCTACGAGTCGCCTGCGAGACTTATATCGAATTCATGAAGCTGGGCGGCAAGATTCGCATGGAAGATCTCACCGGCAATCTGATTCGACGCTACCTGAAACAGTCGATCCCGGTTCTCACCGGGCTGAGTGCAACGTACTTGTATCGCGAACGAAGAGAAATCCCGGCGACCAGCACTCCCGACGATATCGCTGGGCTTCCCAGTGGACACTTTGCGGTCCTATGCGGATATGATTCAATCGAACGATCTGTTCTTGTGGCGGACCCGTTTCATCCCAATCCGATTTCAACAAACTACAAGTACGAGGTGTCGCTCGACCGAGTTGTATGTTCGATCCTGCTGGGAATTTTGACTTACGATGCCAATCTGCTGATTGTTCGGCCGCGGGAAAGATAAATGAGAAGAATCCCGTCGGCGGAGCGACGGGTGTACGGTACGCCCGTCGTTCCATCGACAGGACTTATGACTCGTTGTTTTCTTCTATTTTGTTTGCCGCAAACAGCTCGTTCTGCATCGGAATCAGGCAGCCCAGAATTGACCGCAGCACCTCAGCCGGAGATCCATTCGCATCCACTTCGTGAATGATGGCCGGATCATACTGTTGCAGCACGGGTGCTGTGACTTCGCGGTAAATATCAAATCGCCTCCGAATAATGTCGTCGTTGGCATCGTCAGTGCGGTTTTCTCGAATTGCCCGGCGACGGATTCGATGCACCATATCCTCCTCATCCGAACACTTGAGATAAATCACGCGATCGATCTCCAGGTACTCCTGAATCAGTTGAACCTGATTTACGTTGCGAGGCATCCCGTCCAGAATCAGCAGGTCTTCGTGTGGTTTAAACCGCGACAGAGCCACGTAAGCTTCGACCGTCTTGCGCCAGATGCGAATGGTTAATTCATCCGGAACAAGTTCACCGCGCGAAATATGCTTGTAGACTTCGCGACCGTTGGGAGATCCGATATCGATTGATCGAAAAACATCACCGACGGACAAGTGAAAGAAGCCGGGGATATGAGCGAGGATCCCGCCCTGCGTCCCTTTTCCGACACCCGGAGGACCAAACAGTGGCACGCAACGATATCTTGTCCTTGATGTCATTAAAGTTCCCTCACACCTCAAACAGAATTTTGCAGGCTCTGATCCGGCTTCTTTGCGTAAAGGTCACATCGACGCTTATCAGCACAGCAGCTGAACTCCACTCAAAGTGGTGCGGAAGTATGACTGTCTGACTCAACTGTGACCAGTGGGATCAGTCAGAGAAACGCGTTTCCGCCAGCGCTTCTCAGGCTCGCAAATCTGCGGCACTTGAAGCACGTCGCCAAAATTATCAGACGCAAATCGCAATTCATTTCTTTCGGAATGTGATGGCGTAGACAGCATAAGTTCGCGGCCCCATCTGCCAACGCCAGGGAGCAGTCATAACGGGAGAATCTACCGACGATGCAATGCCAGGAGCTGTTCCAAGGTCCTGCAGCATCACGCCCGGATGCAGCCCCGAGAAAAAGTTGCCCGTCGCCAGCGCCTGAGCCAGAAGTTTCGGCAAACTGGCATCATCGATCGAAGGCAGCCCGGGAGTAGTTTCGGAAGAGACGAAGTCGCTGATCAGAATTCCGCGTCCACCGGGTTTCAGTAATTGCAACATTCGCACCAGATGACCTCGTCGCACCGCCTGAATCAGTGATAGAAACTGCGGATGCTTATCGGTCACCGACTGCGTCAGGCCACTCAGTATCTGACTCAGGACACACGTTGAAACCACCACATCTGCCGGGGCAACAGGCAGAACTGCGAGTGGATTCGCGAGTTGTTGGCAGAGCTGAGCAATCGAATCGGCTCCCGACCATGATGCCGCCGTTGTTGTGGCCAGAGGAGAGGCGAGATCGACCGGAGCCACGATCTGCACTCGAGACGTCTGCAGGCTTTCAGCAACGTTGACTCCGGATTCCACCGCCTCGCGATCGAGGTCCAGCAAAGTGACTTTGTGAAAGAGCGTTGCCAGTTGCTGCAGATCAAGATCCATACAGTTTCCGGCCCCCAGGACTGAGACCGTTCGTTCCGCGACTCCAATGAGTTCAGCAGCCGCCAACGAAACAAGCTCCATGGTCTTCTGTCGATGCTGCTCATACGTCTGCAGAACTCTGGTCTGGGCGTTCAGCGTGGCGGCTCGTTTTGCGACCGGAGTCTCCGTTAGAGAATCCTTCGTCCCGGTTACGACTTCGTCCGGCGAGTGTTCAAATTTGGACATCAATGGGAGCCTTTGCTGGGGTCGGCCGACCTTCGCTGCTAGAATTCTGTCGATACATTCCGGATTGCTAAGAAAAGGGGTCTGGAACCAATAGCCGAAAGGCCCGAAGGGTGCTCCGCACTATTCGCTCCAGTCCCACGTTTAGGCCACCATTGCTTTCCAGGATCATGACAGTCGGAGCCTTCTCTTGTCCACACTTCTCGAACATGCAGTCGCAGAACTGGAATCTATTCGCAGTCAGGGACTGTTTAAGTCGGAACGAACGATTGATTCAACGCAGCAGGCCGACATTCGTCTGCTCGATCAGCGACCAATGCTGAATCTGTGTGCGAATAATTATCTGGGGCTGGCCGATCATCCGGAGATCGTTCGAGCGGCCCACGAAGGCCTGGACCGCTGGGGCTACGGCATGGCCTCCGTTCGTTTTATCTGCGGCACTCAGACAATTCATCGAACACTCGAAACGAAGCTCAGCGAATTTCTGGGAACCGAAGAGACCATTCTCTACGGATCCTGCTTCGACGCAAACGGTGGCCTCTTTGAAACGCTGCTGGGCGACCAGGACGCAATCATTTCAGACTCACTGAATCATGCCAGCATTATCGACGGCGTCAGACTCTGCAAAGCGCAGCGGTTTCGATATCGCAATAATGACATGGTTCATTTGGAGGAACAGCTTCAGGCTGCAGCGTCCTGTCGCTTCCGTATGATTGCGACGGATGGCGTGTTCTCTATGGACGGCTATCTGGCCAATCTTCCGGACATCTGTGCTCTGGCTGACAAGTACAACGCGATCGTGATGGTGGATGATTCACACGCGGTGGGTTTCATGGGACCAACGGGACGAGGAACCCCCGAACATTTTGGTGTCGCAGATCGCATCGACATTCTCACAGGGACTTTGGGAAAAGCATTGGGCGGAGCGAGCGGCGGTTACACCAGCGGCCGAAAACCGCTAATCGATCTGCTGCGTCAGCGATCTCGTCCGTACCTGTTCTCAAATACTCTCGCACCGCCAATTGCCGCAGCATCCGTCAGAACATTGGAGTTGCTGAATGAGTCGCAAAGCCTGAGAACTCAACTTCAGGAGAACTCCCGCTACTTCCGCAGCGAGATGACAGCCGCGGGCTTTCGGCTTCTGCCGGGCGAGCATCCAATCATCCCGGTCATGATCGGCGACGCCGCGCTGGCCGCTCGACTTGCCGACGAACTGCTGAAGGAGGGTATTTACGTCGTCGGATTTTCATTCCCCGTTGTTCCCAAAGGCGAAGCCCGCATCCGAACTCAGATGTCCGCCGCGCATACTCGCGAGCAATTGGAGTTCGCCGTCAATGCCTTCCAAAGAGCAGGGCGGAAAGTGGGGATCATTTCCTGAAAGAGGCCTGGCAGCGAATACATGATCGCACGGAGATTTAGTGAGTCGCGAGTTCCCCTGTCGCCAGCCATCGCGCGCACTCGGGGCCCAACTGATTGACGGCGATCTTTTCGTACTCGACGGATTCTTCTGCAGTCAGAACATCAGCCCAACGGCCGTTGACGCCTTTGTTGATGAAGACTCCTGCTCCCGCATCCCAGAATAAACCGCCGAGAGGGACACTCTTCGTCGCGTTCTTCTTCATCCACTCGAATGAGCAATGCTCAAGAATGGCCGACCAGCGCGACTCATTGATTCGGATCTGAAGGAACTCTGCAATTTGACGAATCGTCCCGGGAAGATCTTGCTTGAGTTCTGAAAAATGCACGAAGCGCACATTGGGAAGATCTCGAATCTGCCACCACGTGCGAACGTTGTCCCAGAACGACCAGAACGGATATCCATCGCGAGCCAGCCAGTCTCGCCAGTACTCGCGAATATCTTCCGGAGGGCGTTCGATCGGCGGACCAACGCGGCCCGGCGTTTCATTCAGGGCGTCGTACCATAACTGATTTGCATTCGCGTGATGGTTGTAAAGGCTCCAGACAACATCACGACCATCTCGTCCGATATAGAGATATCTGGCTCGCGGCGAAAACACTAACGCATCGACCGGCAAGTGAGTCTTCAGAAAACGTCGATGAGTCTGAGCCTCCACATACGGAAGCTTTACTTCTTTGGGTGGAACACGCAGGTCGAGCCATGGAGAGATCTCAGCCACAGCCAGTTCCGGATCACCGTTGAACAATAACTGAGCGATGATCTGCTGCATCCAGGTCGTGCCGGATTTGGCATACGTCGCGATGACGATGTCATCATCCCGAAACTGAAATTCATTCCAGATCGTGGAATCAAAGTGATGATTGTGCAGCTCACGAGTTTTCACCGGCCAATGAGTATTTTCAGACATAGGCATTATCTGGTAAGGATTTTCCAGAGGAGAGATGAGAACTGACTTTAAGGTTTGCTAATCGGTTCAACAGAGTGTTGCCTTGAGGAGTCGCTTTGGGGATACTCGGTGCAAATCGCAAATTCGGCAACGAAAACGCCCGGACTATTGAACAAATTACGCAATATCTCCACCACCGTGTACGGCTCTTTCAATGACAAATGATGAACAAACTGAGGTTCCTGGCCAGACAGAAGAGATCGACAACCTCGCAGGCAACGAACGCAACAAGGGCCCTCAGCCGATTGCCGAATTGATGCAACAGTACGATCTGAAACCAAAAGATCTCGTCGAAGCATCGGCCGAGCAACTGACCTTCAAACTGGTGGCTCGCGCAATGAAGGGTCGAGAATTGACGATTAACTCCAAGGGCATTGTGCAACGTGCGATGAATCGAGCGACTTCGAAGGTCTGGACTCAAAAGCAGCTGTTCAATTATTGAAGTTATTGATCTCGTGGCCGTTGCATTTGTAGTGCGGGCTTCAGCCTGCATTCTGTTGTCCACTTGAACCACAATGCCGACTGAAGTCGGCACTACGAAAACAACCGCAAGATCACCGAAGCCTGCCACCACTTAAATCTTCATCCGCACAATGCGATTATTGCCCATATCGACAACATACAGAAATCCATTGTGCCACGTAACACCGTGTGGATGGCTCAGGCGAATTCGAGCATCCCCGTGACCTTTGCCGAGGATCGTGGTGACTTCGCCGCTGTTCGCATCGACTCGACGAATCGCACCGTTCTCGTCGTCAGCGATATAAATATTGTCGGCGTTGTCGATGCAGAGATGTTTGGGAGAACCGAACTGAGCCTGCAGCCCGGGACCGTCAACAAAGCCCCGAACTCCCGTTCCAGCCGTCGTATGAATCGTACCATCCGGCCGGACAACTCGCAGTGCATGTCCGCCACGTTCGAGAATCCAGATGTTCTGCTTTGAGTCCTGAACAACAGCTCGCGGATCAACCAGAGGGCTGTCTACGGCGGCAGCACCATTCGTTGGAGCACCTTTTTTTCCATTGCCTGCGATGGCGCTGACCATTCCGCTTTTCAGGTCGACAGCGCGAATGCGATGGTTATTCAGATCGGCCACATGAATCATATTCTTGTCCGGACTCAATGTGATGCACATCACGAAATCGAAAGTGGCTTCTGTTGCTGGTCCGCCATCTCCGCTGAAGCCCTTTTTGCCATTGCCTGCAATTGTCGTAATCACTCCTGTTTTCGCATCAACCTTGCGAATGCAATGATTCCAACTATCCCCGATCAGAAGATCTCCATTCGGTGCAACATCGCAGTTGTGCATCCCGTTGAAAGTTGCATCGGCAAGTTGTCCGCCGTCACCTTTGTAGCTCGTTGAACCGTCACCGCCTGAATGGTGCAGTTTGCCACCACTGTCCAGCTTGTGGACTCGACCGCCTTCGAGCTCGACAATCCACATGTCCCCGCTGGAATTGAACGCCACACCAAAGGGAGATGTCAGCGGGCTTTTTGCAGAGTCCCACTGGCCGCCCTCGGAGACCATGAGATCGCCGACAACAAATTCCACTTCGTTCGCAGCGGCCTCTTGAATTGAAGCGAAAAAAACGGACGAGAACGCGGCGAGCAGAAGCAGGAATCGTGAGAACGAAGTTTTGATCACGGATTGAATCCTCCAATCAATGACAAGGGTTGACCAATAAAATCGACTGCAGATATCCGAAGAAACCGATCGCCGGGCAGTGCATGCGACAGATTTTCCGCAATCTCCGCAGGCGATTCCGGGGTTCATGAGTGCAATATGGTCATTTTCCCGCCGAAGCCGGTGAAGTTCCGGAAACGGTGGTAGAAATTGTGCCGGACGACGTCAAAATAGGTCGGAACCATCCGTTAAACAAGCGGCTCAGGGCTCCCCATCGCAATGCAAGGACGTCCTTTCAGACTAAATCTCCTTCAAGCCACGATAAGCGTCGTGCTGCTGGCGGCTTGTCATGTCTTCATCACACGCCTCGCATTTGCTCAGGAGCACCCATCAACGCCAACCGCTACGCCGCTGTTTGGCTTCGCGATTCGCAATGCTCTGATGGAAGAACGATTTCATCGCACGCGAAATGAGCAGGAAGCCGTTTCGAAGCTGCTGATGAATACGAATGTGACAGGAAGTCAGTCGACCGTCACGGAAACTCGCCTGCGAATTGTGCCCGATGAGAAAACCCTCCGTTTTGAACTATTGAATTCCGGCAATGTCACTAGTCAGACGACTGGATTTAATTCTCAGGCCACTGTCGACAGTGTCGGCCAGCATCATTTTGAAATCACGAAACCACTTTGGTTCGACGGCAAAACGTTTTTGACGCTTCCGGCCCACGGAACAATTCAGGCCTCGCAAACTCCGCAGCGAGTTTTAAGTGCTGCCGGCGCGACCATGCCGTTGCTGGGACCGTTGAGTGATCGCGTTGCCTGGAATGAAGTCCTTCGTCGTACTCCGCAGATTAATCAGGCTGTGGCAGAAGATGTGTCTCGCGATGTCCTGCCCAAAATCAATCGACTGATCGACGAAGATTTTTCGCAACGTCAGAAAGATGTCACGATGGCGCAACGGAAGATCGATACGATCTTCGGGAGTACTCGTCTTCGCTGGTGTTCGCGATCAACCAAAGATGTCGTTTCTGTCTGGACGGTTGATCAATCACGTCTCCGCGACGGTGCAGTGGCTGCGATGCCAGCGGAAGCGGGTGCATTTCGCAGTGATGAGTCCGTCGTTGCCTTTGTCTCGGAGGATTCGATTGAGTCCTTGCTGACTCAGTATTTTCCGGCGGGGTTGAAACTAACGGACAAGCAATTGCAGAAACTCGAACTGCCTCAGGACGGCCACGACGCTGGTCCAGCGTTTTCTTCCGATCGGCTGATGTCCATCGTTGCCGCACTGCGGTCTGCAGCCTCTGAGGAGGCGGCCCTGTTTACTCTGGAATTGGCTCGAACCAACCCCTTTCAGGTAAAATTTGTCGATGGTGACATCCGGCTAATCACCACGTTTCAGATTCACCCAAAGGGCGGCGCGGCCAGCGGCTGGATGACAACCACATTCAATCTACGCGGAAAACGGCTGTCAGATGACGAGTGGACAATCGCCATTCGAAATGTGGATGTGGGAGAATCTGGCGGCAATCTGGCGTCGGAATCTTCAAATGAGCCATCCGAACAACTGATAATCCCGACTGCAGGCGAAGCGGATGGTGAGCCGTCCGTCGATAACGCCGATGTAACGACAGTTCAGGCGGGCACAGTCTGGATCCCGATCGTTCGCAATGCGACGCAGTCGCTTGCCGAAAAAATCCCGCCTGTCAAACTTCCCCTTGAATTTGACGGAGCGGTGATTGTTCCCGGAGCACCGAGGTTTCGACTTGCAAAAATCGATTCCGCCAACGGAATATTGCGAGTTGGCCTGAAGGCACTGAACTCCGGCGCCATAGCCAGCGGTCGTCAGAATCAAAAATGAGCCGTTGCGATCACAGTCTGATTCGCAGCAACGTCCTCATATTGTCCCGCATGATTTATCCGAATGACAATGGAGAGTTTTCGATGAAATGGTTCCTGAGTGCATGTGCTGTACTTTCCCTGTTGGCTGGCTCAAGCAAGGCCGGCGTCGCCGCTGACGAGGCTCCGGCAAGCTATAAGGTAAAATTTGAAACCAGTTGCGGTGATTTCGTGATCGAAGTGACTCGCGAATGGGCTCCTCGGGGCGCTGATCAGTTTTATACATTGATCAACAAAGGTTTCTATGACGAATGCCGCTTCTTTCGAGTCGTCCCGGATTTCATGGTTCAGTTCGGCATCAATGGCGATCCAGCCGTGCAGAAGGACTATAGAGAAGCAAAAATCAAGGACGACAAAGTGACTCAATCCAATCGCCGCGGATACATCACCTTCGCCACGTCCGGCCCGAACTCCAGAACCTCACAGGTCTTCATTAACTTTAAGGACAACCGATTTCTCGACAGCATGGGCTTTGCGCCGTTCGGCAAAGTTGTTGAGGGCATGGATGTTGTTGACATGATCAACTCCCAGTATGGCGAAGATCCGGACCAGGGTGCCATTCAGAGCCGTGGCAATGAGTATCTGAAGAAGTCGTTTCCGAAGTTGGATTACATCAAGAAGGCCAGCATTGTTGAGGACGAGCCTGCCGCCGAAAAATCAGAGTCGAAGTAACGGCACGACGCCGGCGGTTTGTTGATTTCATGGATTATCGAAATCCGAAAAGCCAGTGAGGGATCAACTTTCCTGCGATCTATATCGCAACATCCCTCGCTGACGCTTCGGTTAGGATTAATTCAACACTACGCCAGTCGCCACCTGGTCTTGCAGATCTCTGGATGGGTACTGCCATTAATCTTCCAGGATCAAGGTATCTGAGTTCGCTAGTCTACATGTCGGGGAATTCCGAAATGAGCAGGTTTGTTCAATGTCTGTTGTCGATGTTGACTTTGGTCATCTGCATCGCGCCAGCCTTTTCCGACGAGACCGCAGAGAAGGCTGAGAAGTCCGGCGAAAAGCCTTCGAAACGATACGAACGTCGACCAGATCATGACCCTAACGGCATCGGCAAGTTCTACATGGGGCGAGAGATCGCTCATGTGATGGGATTTGCCGGAGCCGATTGGCTGGAACGATCCAGTCGGGAAGAAGAGGAGCGACTTACGCTTCTCGTCCGATCATTGCATTTGAAGCCGGGTGATGTCGTTGCCGACATCGGAGCAGGCAGCGGCGTGATTTCCCTGCGGATGGCTGAACTGCTTCTTCCCGACGGAAAAGTCATGGCTGTTGATGTCCAGAAAGAAATGCTGGAACGTCTCAAAGAGAACTGCGAAAAGTTCGGTATCTCCAACGTTGAACCTGTCAAGGGGACTCAGAAAACCACCGGACTTAAGGACAACAGTGTTGATCTGGCCATCATGGTCGACGTCTATCACGAGTTCGAGTATCCCTACGAAATGCTGGCCGACATTTCCCGCAGCATGAAGCCGGGTGGTCGAGTTGTCTTTGTGGAATATCGAAAAGAAGACCCGACAGTTCCGATCAAGGAAGTTCACAAAATGTCGCAGGTGCAGGTTCGCCGCGAAGCCGAGCAGGAAGAGTTCGGTCTGAAGTGGACGGAAACCATTCATGTTCTGCCGCGTCAACACATTCTGGTCTTCCAGAAAAAATCTATCGATTGAGTGCCACCGGTGACGCGTGACGATATTTATTCGCTCCCGATGAATCGCGTGGGTGAGTTTCAGTTTGACGACCAGGTCGTTCAGGTCTTCCCGGACATGATCGCTCGATCGGTGCCGGGGTATGCCTCGATTCTGTCCATGATCGAACAGCTTGCCAGTCGTTTTGTTCGCCCGGGCACCACGGTCTGGGATCTGGGATGCTCACTGGGAGCGGCGACTCGATTGATTCGTCGTCAGGCCCCAACAGACTGCGTTATCCATGCCGTCGACAATTCGTCAGCGATGATAGAGCGACTGCGAACTCTGCTGCAGGAGTCTTCTGAAACCGGCTGCCCCATCGAGCTGCACGAGGCCGACCTGCGATCTGTAGAGATTCGAAATGCCTCATTCGTTGTGCTCAATCTCACGTTGCAGTTTCTGCATCCAGACCAACGAAGTCAGGTGATCCAGAAGATCGCCGACGGAATGGAGCCCGGAGGAGCTTTGCTGCTTTCAGAGAAAATCTGTTTCACAGACCTACAGCAACAAGACCTGCTGACCAATCTTCATCACGACTTCAAGAGATCACACGGATACAGCGATCTGGAGATCTCTCAAAAGCGCAGTGCGATCGAAAACTTGCTGATACCGGAGACGCTGGAAACTCATGTTCAGCGAATTCGCGACGCAGGATTTCGCACGGTCGCACCGTGGTTTCAGTGCTTTAACTTCGCGTCAATTCTGGCGGTCAAGTAATCAGGCTTTTCTCGCGAGAATCATCGCTCGCACGGGAGCCGGATAGCCTTCAATGGTTCGCATGGAATCATTGGGATCCAAAAAATCGGCCAGAGATTCGAATGTCATCCAGTCCGTACGACGCTGTTCCTCGAACGTTGTCCTCGCTACATCAATGACCTGTATGTCTTTGAAGCCGCATCGCCGGAGCCAAAGCTGAAGCATCGGCACCGAGGGAATAAACCACACGTTGCGCATCTTGGCGTAACGGTCTTCCGGAACGAGAGCTTCCTGCTGGGAGCTTTCGATGACAATCGTCTCCAAAACCAATTGACCACCAGGGGCGAGTGATTCCCACAGAGATCGGAGATGATCGATCGGGCTGGTCCTGTGGTATAGAACACCCATGGACAGCGTCACATCAAAAAGGTTGAGACGTTCCGGAAGATCAGCATCAGTCAGTGGCAAAACATAATGAGAGCAGTTCAGTCCGGCATACCTTCGAACAGCTTCAAACTGCATCAGGAACAGGAGGAACGGATCCAGCCCCAGCACCAGACGGGCTCCGCTGTGAAGCATTCGCCAGCCGTAGTATCCGTTACCGCAGCCCACATCAAGTACCATCCGATTTCGCAGCTCCAGATACGGTGCCAGCCGATCCCATTTCAGACATGATCGCCACTCGGTATCGATTGCCAGGCCGAAAAAATCAAACGGTCCCTTTCGCCATGGGTGCAAAGCACGCAGAGATGCCTCCATCGCCGTTTTCGATGATTCCGGCAAATCCCCTTCAATGGCCACCGCGTTCTTCGCTGCATTAAGCGAAGCATTTTCAATAGAGGGCAATGACTCCAGAGCCTGAATCCACTCCGCCAGTTTTCCATGCCGCTCGGACGACAGGGATTCCTCGGTCTTCTTTTGCAGCGCACGAGCCCACTCGCCGCGCCCCAATGAAGTCAATTCGTCATACAGTCCCTGGCGATCAAAGTGAGACACAAAAGCATCCTGTCACAAACCGAACAATCAAGGCCGCATTGCAATCATCAATAATCGGACCGACAGACGTCACTCAACAGAAAACGCTCGACACAGAAATGATTTTGGTTCTGCGTCGAGCGTTAATTCTTCGGGCGGCACCAACGGAGGCCGGGTGTTCGCGAGAGACAGGCCCGGCTCAGCGGAGTCTTGGAACTTCCATAAGCTGTGGCTTCACATCGAACAGCCAGGAGTAGTCCGGCAACTGATTGGCCTTCGGAATCTTCGGGACTGTGAAGGTCTCCCCGGTCAATACGTCGTCTCCAGTCTTTGGATGGCGAATCATTTTGCCACCGAATTTTGTTGCCAGCAGACGGACCTGAGGATCATCTTTGCTGTCGAAAGAGCCCACCAACACCAAGGACTGATACTTGTCGTGATACACCCATGCGTCAAAATTGGTGTCGTAACCATGCTTCTTTGCATTACGCATTTTTTCTGTGAGGAGCATCGCATTCTCCGCACACACATCCAGACTCTTGCCAAAGTTCTTCTCAAAGAAACCGAGCGCTTTGGATGACTTGTCGTTGCCGACCTGCATGACACTGCTACCCTTAAAGGTCGCAACAACCAGAGAGTATTTGCCCTTGTTCTGCAACAGGGAGTACTTTTGCCCGGAGTTCAGTTCCACAATCATGTCATCTTCTTCAGCATCGCGAACCGTGCCTGCATAAAGAGGATTCACTGTCATGAATGCTCGACTGAATGCAGAAGGCCGCCCGGGGGTCTGCGGAAGAATCCCGCCACTCTTCGGATCCGTCAGAAAGCCGGGGTTAAACTGTTTCTTGATGTAAGTCATCGCATCCTTAGCTTTCGGATCGTCGCTGGATGCAAAATTCCCGGCCATCACGGAAATATACCCATGCTGCGCGACGTAGCGGCGACCATTGTTCTCACTGGTGCTCGGAGAACTGATCTCCGCAACCTGCTCATCCTGAGAAAATGTATAAGCCGGGATACCCTCTTTACGCAGCTCGAACACGATTGCGTCAGCCGCTTCCCAGGCCGACATGCCACCTTCGACACGCCGAGTTTCATCGTCAACATCGCGAATCGCAGCCACCATGATCATCCATGGACCATGATTCTTCGCCAGTTTGTATCGCTTGCCTTTGACTGGCTTTTCGATTTCAGCGCTCAGACTTCCTGTGAGGCATATCAACGCCAGCAGGCAGACGGTCAACGTTCGGAGCATTTTCATCCTGAGATCCTTTTCAAGATGCACGACTTATCTGTCGGAACTCGCTCGAGATTGAACGCGTACCGATCATTCCAAGTTTTGCACAGAGCGACAAATGAGTCGCCCCAGACCCCGAGTATGCCATGTGTCACTATGATGGGATAAGCCAATTCCTGGGATTTCCAATACGGTACCGTTCCGAAGATGGATCGTCCCACGTTTTCCCGGCAACAACTGCCGCAGACGTCAGAACGTCCATTAATCGAGCGGCAAAATCTGCCACCGGATCCATTTTGAGGGGCGAAGTTCGATCGCCTGAACAGGACATGCGGACACGAATCGCGACCTCGATCAACTTCAATTCCTTCGTTCTCATTTCAGTTGCAGAACTACGGAGCAATCCAGTCAGCAGAATCCAGCCGTCCCTCGATAAGCTCGAAACTTGCCCGAAGATGGCCGGACTGGGATAAGCGAAGCCATTCGGCGGATTGCACGAGAACCCGAATTGCGCAGAAGTTCGCTCGACCAGCTTCAATCTCGTGTCGCTCCGGAAGCCGTCCCAATAACGATTCTGCCATGTTGTGATTGAAAGAATCACATTGCGTTCCCGGGGACAAAGGAGCGCTGTACATCTTCAGGCTGGCTGGTGTACCAGCTTCCCAAAGTGATTGGGCAAACTCGTCTGTCTGATGAATCGAAGCCACTCCTCGAATCTTCAACTGCACGGATCGATCGTGGTCATAGAACAACAGTGTGACTCGGCCATCCTTTCGAACCTGCTCAACTTTGCTCGATCGGACATCCGTGTGGAACAACAAAGCACCATGATCACGATCCACGACTCGCAGAACCACCGTACGTTGCTCGCAACCATGATCAGTCAGTGTAGCAAGTACCGGTAAACGCCAACCGGGAGCATTCCCGGCTGCGGACGATTCCAGAAGGTCCCAAATGGACGTGTGAATCTCACTCAGAGCCGTGCCAGCAGACAGATCCGCGGGAAGGGGAAAGTTGGCCATCAGATGTGTTCCGAGTTATAAAAAGCCGAACAGCCGGTAGCGCCGACGGCGGTCGCAATTTGAGATCTCAGATTTCAAAAGAATGCTGGCGGAGCCAGCCCTATGACCGGAACTGCAACATAACTTTCTCGACGTCAGTCCAGATCGGTGTTGCCTCATTCGTAATGATCTCAACGCGACTATCACGACGGTAGGCCGATTCTCTGACAGTGATCGTCGATCCACTGCGATTGATCATCCACCAGTCATCATCACAGTGAAAAATGCCTTTGACGCGCTGAACCGGATTGAGCGCGGCGAGATAGTCGAAAAGTTGCTCTCGATCAAAACATTCATTGGGTGAAAAAATCCATCCGCATGCACGCTGGCCTCCGCCTTCATTCTCCAGACGCATTGGACGTCCGGGCTCGATCGGAGATTTGAGAACAACCAGATCTTCCGAAGTCGGCGGCTGGAGCGACACCGTAGCTGCGGTGTGCGATTCGTCGTGATCATGTGCAACAGAGTGAGCATGCGGAAACAATGGAGGTCGAACAACCGTGCCCGCGAGATCCAGCCATTCCGGATTCAAATATCCGTGCTGCGTTTCCGCAATCAATAACTTCGGTGGATCAAACTGTTCTATCCATGTTTTGCACCGATCGATCTGGGATCGCTCACGCTTGTCCGTCCAGTTGATGGCCACAACATCAGACATCTGAATCTGATCGTGGAATCCTTCGCTGTTGGTCACACGAGGATTCTCGTAGTCTTTCGGATCGACGAGGCAGATGGTTGCTCGCAGATCCAGAGCCTGTCGGAATCGTTCGCCGCGTAACGCATCGATCACTCGGGCAGGATGGCCGGCTCCGCTGGGTTCGATCAATAGTCGGTCCGGTTTGGTCCGACGAATGAACTGCATCAGGACCGTGTCCATCATCGCCGATGTTGAGCAGCAAAAACATCCGCCAGCCAGTTCCTGAATCTGAACGTCCTGAGATTTACTCTCCATCAGAACATCATCTATCGACACCATTCCGTATTCATTGACGAAAACAGACCATCTCTCTCCGGCAGGGCGGCGTTTCAGCAGCTCCAGAATAGCCGTAGTCTTCCCGGTCCCCAGGAAGCCGGTAATGATATTGGTGGGGATCGGTTGACCGGTGTGCCACACGATGTTTTGCTTCCAGCTGTGCGGGTTCTACCGAAACGTGGCAATTCGTTCAGGGAGGCGAATGCCCTGATAGCATAACGAGGACCATCCGGAAGCACCGCCATGTTGTACGGTTGGGTAACATTTGAGCAGGATTTTGAGTGTTGGCCCGACTTTGGGGCAAAATGATCTGGTTGTATCGTCGATTTTCTCAGAAGCTGGCGGAATCCTGTGTCGGGATTGTCCCCCGTCAGGATTGGAGTGCTGCAGAAGCCTTCAAAACAGCCTGTTTTTCGGCTGGTTTTCATTTAGACCATCGTCTTCGTTTGTTTGGAAGCATCCAGCACCAAAAGGCGAACACCTGGCCTGATAGCTTCTGAGCCTGTTCTGGACTGCGCCTGTGGGTCGCAGGGAGCTGGCGTGTGAATCTGAGTCGTTTACTTCAGATGTTGCAGGAGGAACGGGGAGGCCAATCTGGTCTTCGTCCGATTCCCCTACTTCGCGCGCTGAAGCAGATGATTAGCCAGGGATCACGGACGCGTCGAAATAGCGGTGTGCAGGCTCTGGATCGCCCGGAGTCCCTCGAAGTTCGTCAGGTCCTGAGCGCAGTATCGCCCGTTGATGACTCCGCCTCACTCATTATTGTCGAAGAATCCTTCATCGGCGACTCCTCAGAGAACAAGGGACTGGTTGCCGCCGATCAAGCAGACAGTCTGCTCCCGACAAAGGCTGTTCCTTTCAGTCTTCTGCCTGACGGTCATGTCGTTCAGATGGTTCGTGAACAGCTTTCGAAAAGCCTGTCTCAGTCGAACCTGAACCCGGAAATGTCGATTCCAGAGTGGATCGTGCAGATTTCTGACAAGTCGAGCACCAATCGGGGACAACCTGGTGACGCAGTCCTGAGTGACAATGCTCTTATCACCGGTATTGAAGTCTCCGCCCCGGAGATGATAAGTACCGGCATGTCGGATCCGTTCTTTTCGACACCCAGTGATCAGCTCAATCTGAGCTTTGTGATCGAGTACAGCGACGGACCTCAGGAAGTCACTGTTGAGAACATCTCCAGCACGAGCTTGCAGATCAAAGTCTCCGGGTTGGCTGGCACTATTTATGAAGCCTCAGGGGCTGAATACACGGCTCAGGTTCTTTATCAGAATGCGATGGAAGTCCTGCAGCGAGTCCAACCAACTCGCCCGGTACAGATTCTGTTTCCTTCCAACACGCTCGGCGGTCGAGATCGGATCCCGACTTTTCCGGGAACGTCGATCGGTGACAGGCTTCATACTATTCCCGGGACAGGACTGTCACCTGGGGGTTCAGAAACCGGGGCCGATGTTCAAGGGCCACTTTCGAATTCACTGGGACAGGACTCTGGTGCAAAGGTTTCCTCAGACGACACGTCAATCGACTCATCGCTGATCGATGAGGTCTTTTCCGTATCTGATTTGGCGCTGGAAACTTCCATCCTTGTTAAGTCCGGCATCTCCAGACTACAGCAAAATCTGGCATGGCCGCAGGCAGATTCATCACCGACGATTCTTCGTCAACACGAAGAGATCTCTGGTCGGTCTGCAGAGCTTCGGCATGAACAGGAATCGGTTCCGTCACCAACCGTTGTATCCAGCGCACAAGGTGGGTTAGTCCGCCTCGTTCGCCGAGGACTCAGTTGGTTGCGACCCGGACGGCTTCCAGCGGCGAGTCTTGTAAGCGGCTCAGTGGCTTCGGAGTTTATTGCTGGGGTCGCAGCAGAACTCGCGACTCGCCCGGAAACAAAGCCAATCTCGCCGAATCCTCCGGATGAGGGAGTCGAGTGGCTATCGTGGTTACTCAGACATTCGTCCGAAGCGAACCAAAAGATTGGCACCGGCACCGACAACAGCATTAACCACGGTGAGCTTACCCCCGGTCAGGTGCCTGTATTTTCCGATTCGTTTGGTTCTTCGCGAGACATGCGAGGGGCCTATAGTCCCCAGGCTCAGATCAGAAAATATCGTGAACAGCATCGCCATGCTGGCGGGTTGAACGGCGCGATTTGCATTGCGTTGTATGAGCATGATTCGTCGAGAGTTCCACGTTCGACGAGTATCCCCAGAGAACTGAAATACGTTGCAAATCCACGTGGTCCGCCAGTCTATGGCCGAGACGCCAATGTTCCGTTGTTGGAAGTGGATGCTCCGGCAGATCTGCTGGAGAGATTGAGATACAGCATTGCCCCGAGAGGACCATCGCTGGCGACTGTGGAGACACAGTCACCCGATTTTACGTTCTCTTCGGGGCCGAGTATGAGCCCTGAAAAAGTGTCGACTGAACTGGCCATCTGATTTCTTAGGCCATTCTGTCGCATTCGACCAGGGCAAATCCCGGCTCCCATTTTTCACCATGGAGCCGATGCATGTCTCACCATTTTGACGACGCACGAATGCGGAGTCTTATTCGTTATCACTATCAGCGAAACAGACATCTCACCAACACTCATGATGTTGAGGATCTGTTTCAGAACGCGTGGATAGATTTAAAT
>Ga0255095_1000081_pt1 | contig 58414 bp, 37 predicted proteins | sample Colum_Law_RepC_8_2_FD_188435 | JGI IMG/M metagenome (GOLD analysis project Ga0255095, IMG submission 188435) | Freshwater microbial communities from Columbia River, Oregon, United States - Colum_Law_RepC_8d | ecosystem: Environmental > Aquatic > Freshwater > River | place: USA: Oregon...
AGTTGGCTTCAATATCAAAGACGACTCCTCGTTCGGCACGAAAAACACGCGCATCTCTTCGAAGGATTTCTCCATCTTGCTTGCATGATGTTATGCTTGAAGGGGTTTTGAAACTGCCTCTAGAGTGCTGGAGTAGGCACTGATGCATATTTTTTATCGGAGGTCATGATGTTTCAGCGATGCCTGTTCCTCTGTTTGCTGCTAAGTTTGTCCGGAGTATCCCGGCCGACTGCGGCGGCTCCTCCGGCGATCGAAGAATTCCTGGTGGAGGGGCGTCTAGCGGAAGGCGCAGCCGCGATGCAGGCTGCCGTCGATGCTGATCCTGATGACGGGTTATCTCGGTTTGGTCTGGGAGTGGCTCAGTTCTTTCAGGCGGTCGAGGCGTTAGGGCAAAGCCAGTATCGATATGGCTTGCTCGGAAATCGCAGACGTGCGATTCCCTTCATGCGATTGCCGATCCCGGAGAACGATAAGCCGGAACAGATTTCATATGAGTCAGCGCGTTCAACGATTCAGGAATTTCTTTCGGGATTAAGCAAGGCCGAGCAGACTCTTGCCGGGGTGAAAACGTCCGGTATCAAGTTGCCTCTGAAGATTGGTCAGATTCGGCTCGATCTTGACGGTGATGGTGTTGGCACAGACGAAGAATCGATCTGGGATATTCTCAATGCTCTTAAAGGCGGTGGTCGTCCTGAAGAAGCAGCGGCTACAGTGAATCAGTTGGTTGTTGCTTTCGATGACGGAGATGTTTTATGGCTCAGAGGTTATTGCCATGTGATGTCCGCGTTGGGCGAGATGGTGCTGGCGTATGACTGGAGAGATCAGTTTGAGCGGACGGCTCATTTGTTTTATCCGAGCGTTAAGTCGCCATACGATTTTCTGCAGACAGAGGGGGCCGGACCGTTTAATGGCTTCAATTCCCAAAATATTCTTGATGTGATCGCTCTGATTCATACTGTCAACTATGAGTGTATTGAGCCCGAGCGAATGAAGACTGCACTCGGCCATCTGGAGTCGGTGATCAGTCTGAGTCGCGAATCCTGGAAACTGATCAACGCGGAAACCGACAACGATCGAGAATGGCTGCCTAATCCTCGCCAGTCTGCTGCACTCGGAGAACTGCGTGTGTCGCAACAAAACCTTGTGGGATGGCAGGCATTTCTGGATGAAGCAGACGCAATCCTGCAGGGAAAGAAATTACTGCCATTCTGGCGCGGGATTGACGGAGAAGCGATGTTCTTCGATGGTAATTTCCCGGAGCATCCCGAACTGGGAATCAACGTTCGGAAAATATTCCTGGAGCCAGCTCGCCTCGATCTCATCCTGTGGCTTCAGGGCACTGGCCTTCAGCCTTTCCTTGAGAAAGGGGAGCGAACTGATCCGGATGCATGGCGAAGAATCATGGATGCCTTTAACGGAAACTTCTTCCTGTTTATGGCCTGGTTCAACTGATTTTGCGACTGCAATCAGTGGGGGCACGAATACCGCGAGCAAACGGCTGGGGCCTGAGTGATTCGCTGGCCAGTGTTGCTCGTGTCGTTTCCATAAACAAGGCTACTCAATCACGACTCCCGTGACATCCGGCGGATCCGGAAATTTGGGAGCCATGTCAGCCAGCGTTTCGGCAATGATGCCGGCAACTACATAATCGCGGTACCAGTTCTGATCCGCCGGGACAACATACCAAGGTGCATGCGAGGTGGAACACTTTTCCAGCATGTCTTCGAACGCCTTCTCATAGCCATCCCAGAACTTGCGTTTCTCAAGATCGGCCGGATCAAACTTCCATCGTTTTTCCGGAGTGTCGATCCTCTCCTGAAATCGCTGCTTCTGTTCATCCTTTGAAATATGAAGAAAAAACTTGATGATCCGAGTGCCTGATTCGGCAAGCATTTCCTCGAAGGCATTGATCTGGCTATAGCGAGGTTTCCACACGCTCTCCTTGACGATCTTATGAACTCGAACAACGAGCACGTCTTCGTAATGTGAGCGATTGAAGATCCCGATTTTTCCTGCCGGTGGCACAGCTTTGTGAATTCGCCAAAGGTAGTCGTGGGCCAGTTCTTCTTCACTCGGCTTCTTGAAGCAGGTCACTTCGACCCATTGAGGATTCGTGCCCTGAGTGACGGACCGTATTGTGCCATCCTTCCCGCCGCCATCAATGGCCTGAAAGATAACCAAAAGTTTTTGTCGTTCTTCAGCGTAAAGTTTTTCGCCAAGGGAGACAATTCTGGCTCGGAACTCAACCAGTGCTTTCTCGCACCGTTCGCGGTCGTCCACAAATACTTTCCCGTCAGTCTCTGTCTTGCGCAGGATAATCTTCTGGCCGGGTTTTATCAGGTGACGATCAAAGGTGGGCATTGTGTCAACTCCGAGGAGTCTATTCAGGCTGTAAGCAAGAGGCTGACGATAATCACGGAGAATACTGCAAGAAGCATCAATCCTGAAACAGCGGTTCCGGCAATTGCTTCGAATCGTGACCGTCCTTGAATGACGTATCCCGTCAGGCAGAGAATAAGCGAAACAATGTTGAGAAGTCCGGCACTGCCGCCAACCACCAGAAGTCTCGTCAGAGCCGGGGCGTTGGCTGTTATATCTGTAAGTTCCTGCCGGGACGAAGGCAGTTCGTGCAGCATGAGAAACAACACGCCGTAAAGAATTGCGGCAACAATCCCAAAGAGAATTCCGGCCCATGCCACGACGTTTGCCGGTTCCGTTGATTCGACATTCGGCTGTTGGTCATGAATTCGGTCTGACGACATCCTGGATTCCATGAATGCAGGGCTGCTGTCCTCGTAAGAAAGCATCGCCTGCGATGAATTTGTAACTCTTTACTCTTTGCACTTCGGTATGAACCGATTCTAAAGAGTTGGCGACTAGTTGATGAACAGGAACTCTTTCTGGTTCAGCAGCACATGACAGACATCTGTTAAAACATCAGGATTGGTTAGACAGTTTTCCTGAGGTAGATTCCGCTCTGCCGCCACAGCCTTTGAAAACTCCTGAAAAGCGGTCAGCTCTTCCGAAGTCGGGATACGGCTCATGGCCTGTCGAAACGCAGTACGCAAAATTTCATCGCCTCCTGTTGGCACCTCTTTCAGGAGTCGCGCGGCCCAGACTGACGACTGCTGATGGACGAATTCATTATTCATCAGCATCAGTGCCTGAGCAGGGACATTCGATACGCTGCGTCGACCAACAGCAGTGGCAGGCTGGGGTGTATCAAACGTCAGCATAAAAGGGTTCAGAAAGTTCCGATTGACACCCTGGTAGATGCTTCGTCGTCCGGCACCATCCAGTGGTCCCGATTGTCCCGGTCGACCGCGTCCCTGCATAAAGCTATTCAAATAAACCGGGATTGAGGGGCCAAACAGGGTCTCATCCAGCCGTCCTGAAACGCTCAGCATGGCGTCTCGCAGGACTTCAGCTTCCAGGCGTCGTACAGAATATCGGTGCAGCAGAAGATTCAAAGGATCCTTTTGTTCTGCCAGTTCATTCCGCTGACTGCTCATGCGATACGTACGCGTGAGAACGAGGCGCCGAATCAGGCGTTTCAGAGACCAGCCATCTGTGCGAAATTCATCAGCCAGATAATCCAGCAATTCCGGGTGTGTAGGTGCCTCACCAAGCACTCCGAAATTGTCTGAGCTGGCCACAATGCCTCGCCCGTAAAGATGTTGCCAGATTCGGTTCACCATTACTCTCGCGGGAAATGGATTGTCGTCGGAGAGTAGTCGGTCGACCAACTCTCTTCGGCCACTTCCAGAGGCCTCAACAAGAGGCTGAGCTGCATCGAGCGCTGTGAGAAGATGTCTGCCAACCGTGGGGCCTCGGTTATTATGGTTACCGCGAATAAACAAGTACTCGTCTTCGCCGGTTCCGTCACACATCACAAGCACGGGATCACCGGGTTGAGGACGTTCCAGCAAGGATTGCCATTGCTGGGTGGCGCTTTCAAACCCTGCGTTATCTTCGGGAGAAAACAGTTTTGCTGTTGTCGCCACGGAGATCCATTCCGAATCGTTCTTGAGCTCTTCCACCATGTTATGCAGGATCTGGCTGATATTGTTTTCAGCCACGAGCGGGAGGTTGATGTTCGTGCTGCAGATTTCCTGCGGAGTTACAGGAGCTTCGTCAGGATTACCCATCAGACGAACTTCACGCACAGCAACCCAGCCATCTCCCTCGTCCAGAAATTCAAGGTGGCATCGATGTCCCATGTACCGTTTGACGTCGCCTGCGATCCGAATCCAGCGAAACTGGCCATCGGTATCGATTGGCTGACGACAGCCACCAAACAATAGCTCCGTGAATTCGTTCATCACATAGCCGTCAATACACAGCCGGACGCGTGAGTTTCGGCCGGCGGCAAGAATCTGAATCTCCGGATGTGTGAGCACGAATTCCGGTGAATGCAGCTGGCCTCTGAGTTTGGGGGACAGAACTCCGGAACTGACCGACTTTGGCGAATCAGCCACAAAACTGTTGCTGTCTGCTCGTAAGATCGACAACGCCAAATGATGTCCGTCTTTTAAGTCCTCGCGGGGCGGATCCGATGCAACGCCTGAAAGATCGGGTGAAAGATGAGCAAAGGCCGCCCCGAACACACGCCATCCGGAAGGCAGGCCATCACGCAGGTTTGCCGCAACGACTGTCGGCGATCCCGTAGAGGTTTCAATCCAGCCTTCTGGAGCAGTCTTCCTGGCGGGACTCAAGGTCAAAACGGCGTCGTTGCGTCTTTTGATCCATTGTTGAATTCTATCTTCCGGAGTCTGTTCATTTGGCGACTGAGCGAAGGCCGCCAGCAGTGACAAGGGATGATTCAGGTCTTTCGAGCGAGGGTCCTGAAGGATCGCTCGCAACGTCGCAATTCGCTGATCTTCGTTTTCTCCAGCGGCAGGCTTCATCGCATCAGCCAGCATCAGCTCAAGCTGCTGAGTTGTGAGCTCTTCAAGCCCGCTCTGAATTTTCTGCGCAACGTTGTTTCGAGAGGAGTTAAGCAGTTCGGTGAGCTGTGCGGTCTCGTTGTGAGAATCAAGCCACTCAACGCGACGCCGTGAACTCTGCAGAAAACCTGAAAGAGCGTAATAATCAGCAGCCGTGATCGCATCAAACTTGTGGTCATGACATCGGGCACAGGCGATCGTCAGGCCAAGGAATGATTTCCCAAAGACGTCAATCTGATTGTCAATTCGCGAGGCTTCTTCGGCCTTGACGTCCACAGGCGCGTGTTTATCTTCACAGAGATACCAAAATCCAGTGGCAATGATGGACTCGTTGAATCCCAACTCCGGATGTCGGCGAGGATTCTCCATGAGGTCGCCTGCAATGTGCTCGCGCACAAACTGATTGTACGGAACATCACTGTTCAAGGCGCGGATCACGTAATCTCTGTATCTCCAAGCATACGGAAGCGGATAGTCGAATTCATGGCCCAGCGTTTCTGCATAACGCATCAGATCCAGCCAATGTCGAGCCCATCGTTCACCGAAATGCGGGGATGCCAGGAGTTCATCAACAATCTTCTCCATCGCAACAGATGTTTCGGCAGGATCATTTAGAAATTGATCCTGCTGTTCGATCGTCGGAGGAAGTCCCACAATGTCAAAGCTGAGTCGCCGCAGAATCGTTTTTCGGTCCGCTTCGGGCGCGGGTGAGAGATCGACATGCTCCAGTTTCGACAGCAGAAATTGATCGATTTCTCCGTCCGGCCATTCTGTGTTTTTGACCTTCGGTACTTCCGGCCGCACAATTTTTTTCCAGGCCCAGTGAGAAGCGATCCGTTCCTGCAGCGGGAACTCGGACTTTCCAACGGGAGCAGTGGATTTTTCCATGTCTGCCGGCCAGACAGCGCCGTCCTTGATCCATTGCACCAGAATTTCGATCTCTGCGTCCGGCATCTTGTTGCGCGGAGGCATCTGAAAGGATTCGTAGCGGACTGCCTGAATCAGCAGGCTCTTCTCGGGATCGGATGGCACAATGACCGGGCCACTTTCGCCACCTGTCAACATGGCCTTTCGCGACGTCAAACGGAGTTCCCCCTCCACTTCACCATCGTCACCATGGCACTCAAAGCAGCGCGATTCGAGCAGAGGCAGTACCTTGTCTCGAAAAAAAACTTCCTGATCCAGGCCCGGTGATTTTGTCTCACCCTTGTTGCCTGACGGCGCAGGAGCAGCGTTCTTTTCATCTGGTTGCGACTGTCCAGCAGGAATGGACTTACCAGCGACAGTGGCAAGGAGCAGACAGAAGCAAAGCGAGATCAGTTTTGAACGGAGAGACATTTCAGGTTCCTGCGTGGCCTGGTCAAATGATTGGCGCACCGTGTGGCGAGCTTCTCATTGTCGCTCAATGGTCTCCCAAAAAGCAACGGATGGCCGTGCAGGAAAAGATTCTGCTCCCCGAATGCAGGAATGCGATCAGCCTTTTGCTACCGACTGAGCGAGATTTTCCCATTCGCCCTTCGGAATGCGATCTTCTTCGTCCATCAGCAACAGTTGAATTTCAACGATTTCTTCTGAACAGTCAAAGAACGCATCAATGACAGCCGGATCAAATTGCGTGCCACGGCCTTCCCGAAGGATGTCAAAACATTTCTCTCGAGGGAACGGATCCTTGTAAGGACGTTTGCTGGACAACGCATCAAACACGTCAGCGACTGCAACAATTCGGCCTTCGAGAGGAATGTCGTCGCCCAGCAAACCGAGCGGATAGCCCTTGCCGTCCCAGCGTTCGTGATGAGTCTGAGCAATTCGAGCAGCCAGCATCAGCAGCGACGACGACCGTACGTGCAGCATGCTTTCGCCGATTCGGGTATGAGTCTTCAGAATGTTCCATTCTTTCTCAGAGATCGGTTCGATGATTTGCCGACCCAAAGCACAGTGCTTCTTCATCAGCTCGTATTCGTCGAAACCGAGTTTGCCCGGTTTGAACAGGATCGAGTCCGGGATACCAATCTTGCCCACGTCATGCAGCTGAGCAGCCTGCTCCAGCATTTCGAGGCGGTTTTCCGGATAGCCCATCTGCTTCGCAATGATCGCCGTGTACCGACCTACTCGAATAACGTGGTTCCCGGTATCGTTGTCGCGATGTTCAGCAGCGCGAGCGAGGCAGAGAATCAACTGCTGACGAGTTGCTTCGAGCTGGCGAGTGCGCCGTTCAACCTGTTGTTCAAGGCGAGCGGCTTCACTTGATGCCATATCGTAATGCTTCTTGATTACGACCGCGTTTCGAACGCGAGGAAGGAGTTCGTTTGGATCAATTGGCTTCTGCAGAAAGTCACTCGCTCCCAGATCAAGGGCTTGCTTCCGAGTGGCCGGGTCAGAGGCTGCTGTCAGGATCAGTACCGGAATATGCTGAAGAATCGGGTCCAGGCCGATTACTCGCAGAATGTCGAGGCCGCTGACTTCCGGCATTCGAATGTCGAGAAGTAATACGTCCGGTAATTCACTTCGGAGGAGGTGCAGGGCTTCTCTGGCATCACTTGTCGTGACAAATTTCTCGTAGCCTTCCATCTTCAGGTGCTGACGAAAAGTCATCACGTTCAGCGGTTCATCATCCACAATCATAATCTTTGCCGTCTTGTCGACAGCACGGACCGTGACCATGGATTTTGCAGGACCGCGGACGGGTTTATAGTCATCGTCTTGATTCTGGGCAGCTTTGCGGACGCCGGATTCAACGGCTGAACGACTGGACGATTCGGTCGGCGGAGCTGTCACGAATGAAGCATTGGGCAGTTTTGAAGGAACCGCCGCAACGGCTGATGTCGCTGCGGCAGAAGCTTGTGGCAGAGACGCAACATCCTTCGCAGGCGCTGAAGTCGCGAGCAGCGAAGCAAACGGATTTGCCTGGGCTGGAGCCGGTGTTTCCAGCGTCGCGACCCGTTGTAGTCCCCCGGAGCTTCGGAGCGACTCAAACGAGGCAATCGTTGATCGGATTTCGTCGAGGACTGAATCTGCGGAGTTGGTCTTGATGCTGGACATAGTTTATTTCCGAGAAACGCCTGGTGTTTTCGAACCGGAACAGACCCCGGGATACGAAAACGCCTGGAAGCGTCCTCATCGAACATAGCCCGTAGTCTTTTGGCAGCATGAAATCTCCGGGAGGGTTTACGTGAGGCACAGGCTCAACAGAATTACTCGGTCGACAATCTCTGCACGTTCCAACTAATCGGACTATTCGTCGGAGTCGTCACGATCCATGTGATCGGCAGACATCGAGATCAGAGATACGTGTCAAACAGGTTTGGTGCGGCCCATTATCAGAAATCTGGTGTGTACAGCAGCATTACGAAATTCAGAGTCATGACTGAACCCAACCGACCGTTACGCCGCGACTTCGGATCCACAGCAACGATGTTGCGGCTGATTCTATTCTGTGGCAGGATTGCCGTAGACCAGCTGGCATGTCGCATTGCAGTCTGCTGTCGAAGTAACTCTGAGCCAGTACGGTTTAAATGATGCAGGGAACTCCAGTTGCCGGGTCTCTCTGTGCATGACGTTGAGTTCCTGAAAAAGTATCCAGAATCCGGTGCCCGTGATATCGCATTCGATTCGGAATCTCACAGGCTCTGCGGCGTCGTGCAATACGGTGAGCTTTGTTGAATGATATCCTGACATCAGATAAGGGTCGCTTGGCTGTCCTTTTTTGACAGCAGTCCGCTTCCATGGCCCGCCAACACCTCGAGGTTGTCCGAGCTTCCAAACATCATCAATGGCTCCGACCCAAAGCGCCGTTCGGGAATCGGTACTTCGAATAACATGAGCATTGTTAAGACCGTTGCCCGTCGCCACGCCGCTCATCAGGAATAGTCCACGGTACGAACAATAATCGACGATCTGTCGGTCATGAGTTGCAACCGCTCGCACCTTAGCAAAGCCACCGGCGTTCTCTGCAGGAAGTTCGAAGAATGTTCCGCCTGCATTGAACAAGTCACGCTCGGTCGCCACCTCTCGACAAATTCGAGCCGGACCAAGTGAACCAGCTTGTTCAATTCCCGGTGAACTTCGCGGTAATCTCCATCGTTTACCGGCATCGTCCGTATATATCAGTGAGGCCTCATCAGCGGTGACGGCACCTGTGGCAATGGCGGCATTCTTTGTCTGGTACTCCATCGCGGCTGGATCATCAACAGGACGTAGCGTAAGCGAGTGGTCTAGCTCATAGAGACCTATTGTTCTTGGGCCATCTTCGCCTGGTTCTGTCGCGACATAATGGAGAGTTCGTTTGTTTTCTCCCCGAGCCCGCATTATTCCACCAGTAATTTTCATATCATCTGTTCGAGCCAGACCGTCAAAGGCCGCATCCGCCGCAGGTGTCCGATGATCCTGATCGGAAAACATGAACAAGGCTGTTAGTGTTTTTGCGTCTGAATGAGGACGAAGTCGAATCCACTCCGCTTGCGGAGCATCGGCCAGATCAACAAACTGGAATCCAGCGGCGGAAAGTTCGACGTCTTTCCATTCGTGCCATTCGTTGGTCCCGGCTCGGTCAATCTCCAGCGTTAACTTGATTGGCTTGTCAGTCTCATGAGTCAACAGAAGCGAACGTTGATCGAAACCACGAAACAAAAATGGTTCGCTATTCATGCCTCCGGCTACGTCATCCTTGAGCCATACGGCTCCTCGACCAATCACGGGGCCGAGGTCGTCAAGTTTGTTCGGTTTCACGAACCAAAGGTTGGACTGCGACTGTGGCGCGGCGATCACACCTTTAGCACCGCGTTTGTTCAGGAACTCGCTCTTCGCCGTGTCGTCACAGCCCAGCACGATGTGATCCTGCCAGCGGCAAAAGTCACCAACGACTTTCAAATAGGTGCTGCGAGGTCTGATTCCGGAGGACTGACTGGAGCGAAAGCTTCGGGGAAACTTCCAGAACATGCCATGCATCGTCATCAATAGATCTGGCTCCCCGATGTCGCGAATTCGGGGCCATTCGGTGTTCCAGCCATGTGCCCCGTCGTAACTGTGGGACGCTTTGGGAAGCCGATACGAATGCCATTGGCCTCCGTCAAGACACATCAGGATCAGTGAGCGGTGATCCCAACCAATCGACCAGATCGGATCATCTGGCTGTCCTTCGCCTGAGATACCGGCTGGCCCGGTCACCTCGGTGAATTGATTGCGACGGACAATCGTCCAGTCGTCAGTTTTTCCATCCCATTCCGCGAGTACTCCGCTGGGGATATCGGGCCTTCGCATGGCCTCATTGCCGTGCTCGCCGTTGTTGGAATAGACGATTCGGCCCTGGCCCGAATAAAAGCCCTTGCCATGGTAACCAGGAAGGTTCGAATGCCGACCGCTCTTGAGTTGCTCGTCGGCCCAGAGCTCTATGACGGCCAGGGTCTTCACATTGACCTCATAGACGCCCTCTTCCATGGTCGCAAAATAGATCTTGTTTGCCGGATCTGTCAGATGTCGCGCATTGCCGGTTGGACGACCATACATTTTGGAGAAGGGAATTGTTCGAACGACGCCATCAGCATCAATTGCGTAAGGACCGATGAAAAGCTGTTGCGATTCGGCATGAATCATTCGATTCGCCGGGGTTCCTCCGATGCTTTCCGGGCGAACAATCTGGTTTAACTCCGGAGTGATCTCGTACAGCTTATCGCTTGACCCCTTCGGCATATGCGGCGCGTAAGTCACTACCCAAAGGCGTCCGGCCCAGGGCACGACGGCCCCGGTCCCACATTCTCCCTCATCATTGAACATCGCGAGATGCGGATAGATGCCCGATACCTGAACGGGAACTTCAGCCGCAACTCCTGTTGGCAGAGAAACTGTGAAACAGCAGAGACAAAAAAACAGAGAGGCTGCAATTTCACGCAAAAACAATGAGGTGATCCTTTGATACGAGAAGCTAACAGATCTCATTTCTGGCGTTTACTATTGCCTGATCGGCATCTGGCCAATCACGAGATCCAGATGGCCCTGCAGACGCGGCTTTTCTTTGTCCGGAGCATTGGCGATTGCTGTCGTCAGCCATTCTTTCGCTTTGTCCCATTGGCCATTTTCTGCATAGGCGGCCGCCAGGGTGTCGAGCGTGTTCCATTGACTGTTGCCAGTCATATCGCAGGCCTGAGTCGCGAGTTCCAGTGAACGTGCTCCGCTCCGCACGCTGGGTTCCGTTGCCGTTGCAAGTAGCCAGGCGAGATCGTTGATGGCTTCATAGCTGTCCGGATTGGTTTTCATAGCGAGCTCGAGGTCAGCGATTGCCTTGCCATATTCCTTCTTAAGCTGCAGCGTGTAGGCTCGATTTCCCAACGCGTCGGTGTAGCGCGGATCAATCTTGAGAGCTGCCGTGAAGTCGGCAATCGCTTCGTCATACTTTTTCATCTTCTGATAAACGATGCCTCGATTATTGAGTGCTTCCGGATACTCCGGAACGAGTTTCAGGGCGGACTGCAGATCGGAAAGAGCGAGGTCAAGTTCTTCCGTTTCCAGATAAGTGAGCGCACGATTGTTGAATGCGAGGAAATTCTTTGGGTCCATCACAACGGCTCCGGAGAAATCGGTTACCGCTGATTTGTAGTCACCTTTGAGATAGCTGGCCTGTCCGCGATTGTTTAACGCACCAACATTTCTTGGGCTCTTGCGAAGGCTCTCTGAAAAATCCGCAATCGCATTGTCGTAGTTTTCATGGGCAAGGAATGCTACACCGCGCAAGTGATAGTTCTCAGCCGTCGGTGTCGCTTTGACTCGTTGAGAGAGTTCTTCGATTGCCGTGTCAAAGTAGACAGCTTCTTTCTCCCAAAGCCAACCGCCCTTCTCTTTGATCCACAACCATTCGCCATTAGTTTGGGCGACAGTAAAGACTTCGCCAAGATAGCCGCGCCAGACAACGGCCTGCGGCGTCTTCATTTCAGCGCCAGCTTTGGAGATAATGATCTTTTTGTTCTGTCGAGGATCGGTTGACTGTTGCCCGTTGACGACGTTGATTGAAGACATGGTCAACAATGCACAGGTAATGAGAGTAAAACCGAGAATTGTCTTCTGCATGGGACGGCCTGTTTTCATTCAATCCGGGAGCCAAAATCTGATCGGCTTAAATTCAGTTCAGCCACAAGTTCCAGTTGTGAAACCCCGACTGCCTCGCGCGTGGTATATCAGATTTACCGAATCTGCTTCGATGGGAATTCTCCCGAGTTTTTGGGATTCGAAATCGCCGCCGGCTCGATCTGGGAATCTCGGGGTACTGGGAAGCGTGGGATGTCGCTGAGCCGGCATTTACTCGCTAAGGCACGAAGCAGGAATCTTTGTGAATAGCCAGACAGAAGGCAGCGATCAGGTCTGAAGCATTCTCCAGATCTGATTCAGCTACCAGCTCCACCGGGCTGTGCATGTAGCGATTCGGAATAGTCACAAGGCCCATCGCACATCCGCCTCGGCTGATTTGAATGGCCGCACCATCATTGCTGGCTGGGTTACCCAACGCATTAATCTGGACGGGAATTGATTTTTCCTGAGCCTGCTGCATGAGCAAATCCACGACTCGAGGGTTGGCATTGGGGCCTCGGACGACGACCGCTCCTTTTCCGATCTCGATGCGACCGAATTCGTTTTGATCAATCCCAGGACAATCTGTTGCATGAGTAACATCAACGGCAATCGCAATGTCCGGATTAACCTTGTAAGCACTCGTTGTCGCTCCGCGCAGGCCGATTTCTTCCTGAGCAGAAGACACGGCGACAACTTTGGCAAACGAATTTCCCTGAGCAATTTTTCTGAGAGCTGTCATGATCACCCAGATTCCTGTTCGATCGTCCATGGCGACTCCGGCCAGTCGACCGTTGCGAAGTTCACGCAGGCAAGGTTCTGGTGTTACGGTGTCGCCGATCCTCACAAGAGACCGCGTTTCTGATTCCGAGATAGAACCAATATCGATCCAGAGTTCTTTCATTTTCGGGACCGTTTTGCGTTCCTCGAGATCCAGCAGGTGGATTGGCTTTCGAGCGATGACTCCCGGGACGGGGCCGGTCGCTGTATGAACCAGCATTCGTTGGCCAAGCAGGATCTGCAAATCCCATCCGCCGATCGGATTGACTCGGATGAATCCATAGCTGTCGATGTGCTTAACGATCAGGCCGATCTGATCACAATGAGCATCCAGCAGGATCGTGATTGTACCTTGAGGATTGACTGTCGCTGATACATTGCCGAAGACATCAGTCTCGACTTTGTCAGCGAATCCTTCCGCAAAACTACGAACGACCTTTTGAATGCTTTCTTCCTGTCCGGAGGTACCAGGAGTCAAAAGGAGATCTTTAAGAAACTGGTCAGGCATGGCATGCTCGGGTCGAGTTAAGGTTTTGGGGATAAGTTTACGCTGCGAATACTACGAGACTTGCGGACGGTCTGTCTCTGTCTGCGGGATCTTTAATTCGGATGTGTGGACCGTCAAACGAGTTTCCTGTGCCGGTGTTTTTGTGATCTCTGGTTGTGGCGATTTGAGGCGGGTGAGATTGGACTAATCGTCATGTTCAACGCGGCATTCCCGCATTAAGCCTCTCGGATGGCGAATTCCTGGAAAGGTCGGCAAGGAACGTTTTGGGGCGTCGATCAGGAAAGAGAGCAGATCGTTCAATGCATTTTTGCAATTGAATTCCTGCATTTATACACCTTTGGTCCTGCTGATTGGCTACCGGAGTCCGCTGATGTCTCTTCAGGCCGCCGCCGCGTCCACAAGTTCTGCCGCTGACGAAACCAACCTTATTCTCCTTCCGCCGCATGTGCAGCAGAGCCTCGAATCCAACGGGCCTCTGCCTGTATTGCCATGGCTTGCTGTGCGGGCGGTCGAAATCTCTGAAGATCCGGACTGTTCCATCAACGAATTTGTGGCTCTGATCGGGCGCGATGTTTCACTGCTGTCAGGCATCTTGAGCTTCGCTAACAGCGTGTTCTATGGTGGCGGCAAGCCGATTTCGAATGTACGTCAGGCGGTGATACGCCTGGGAATGCGGACCTGTCGAAACCTGATCCTCACATCATGTATTTCCAGCCTCATGGGCCGGATGTCGATGAAGCAGGAATGGATCCGAGAATCTCTGGCGCGACATGGGTACGTGACTGCTGCAGTTTGTCATGCGCTCAATCAGCGTCTGCTGCTTGGCTATGACGGTGAAGAATTTACGGCTGGCCTGGTGCACGACATCGGTCGAACACTTCTGGCTTCATGCTTCAGCGATGAGTTTCAGGAATTTGACGGTCTGACTTTTGAAGAATCGTCTGCAATCGTTGATCACGAGTTCTCCATCATTGGGACGTCCCATGCGGAAGCCGGCGCATATTTCGCGGCGAAGAGCGGCTTGCCTTCTGTTCTGATCGAAGTCATTCGGCACCATCATAATCCGGACCATGCAACCGGCGACCGTCGTCTCGTTGCCCTCGTGGCTGCAGCGGATGACATTGCAAATCATTTGCAGCGATTCGACACTCCGGAAAACTACCACGCTTCGACCAATAAAGGGCTGATTCTTCTGGAGCGGTTGGGTGTGACTAACGCGGTTACTCTTGTTTCTGCGGATGCTACGGAGATTCTGAAAGATGCGGATACTGTTGCCGGGAACATGGCCAAGCTCTGAGAAGCTGAGTTGTCTTTGATATTTGCTGGTGAGCAGCTTCAATTCATGAACCCTCTGGCGATGAGTTTGTCAGAGGGTTCTGTGTTTTTTCAGACTTCGAATGTACGTTCGAATTGGCCTGTGCACTCAGGCTTTTTTTGCGTCATTACGCAGTCGCAATTTCTCAGTTGTTCAATCTCAGCCGAATCTTCGTTTTGCAGAAATTAGCGACTCTTCTATGCTTCGGTGAAAGATTCGATGATCGGCATTGAGATTTGGAAGACAGGGACAGGACTGATGGATGCATATTTAAACGGAGAATCTCTGGCTGCCCTGCTGACCTTGACTTCTCTTGAGATGGTATTGGGCATCGACAATGTGATCTTCATTGCCATCCTTTGTGGTAAGTTGCCCGAAGCACAGCGGGATAAAGCCAGAACTTTAGGTTTGATGTTAGCGGTGGTCTCTCGGATCCTGCTGGTGCTGGCTATTGGTTGGGTCATGACGCTGACCAAAGAGTTGTTCGTGATGCTGGGGCATCGGGTGACTGGAAAAGACCTTATTCTGATCTTTGGTGGTTTGTTCCTGCTGTTCAAGGGTACTCGTGAAATTCATCACAAGATGCAGGATGCACGCAGTTCGGATGACAAGCCGAAAAAAATCAGTTCGCTACAAGCCGTGCTGTTCCAGATTCTGATGATCGACGTTGTGTTCTCGCTGGACTCGGTCATCACTGCGGTTGGTATGACTGAGGGTCTGAAGCATCCAATTCCCATTATGGTAACTGCGATTATTCTTTCCGTGATGGGGATGCTGGCGTTCTCGAAGGCGATCGTTGTGTTTATCGAGCGCAACCCAACGATCAAGATTCTTGCTCTGTCATTTCTGATGTTGATTGGTCTGCTGTTGATGGCAGAAGGCTTTGGACATCATATTCCCAAGGGATACGTCTACTTTGCAATGTGCTTTTCCTTCATCGTGGAGATGCTGCAATTGTGGACTTTGAAGCCGCCAAAACCTCCGGCCCCCGAAACGCAGTACTGAAAAGACGGCTTGGCGATATAGGGTTGCTTCGCTGCGTTAGTTGAGCTTGAGTTGTGGGTTGCAACTGCTGAGGTTTGAACACGCGGCTTTGGTTTTTGTATCCTGGTCTGCCTGCATCGCGACAGATTCAAATCCAACAGCTAGTAGACGTGTGATAAACCGACCCGTACGTCTGAAATCGCCCGAAGCGTGGTTTCTGCCGAGGTGTGCGAGAATTTGGGCGTGACATTGCAAACTTTGTGTGGGAATTACTTCCACGGTCCGGGGATCACTCTGCGGTTTCTGCGAATCGCATTAACTACCAACTGCCCACCGGTTGAACTGACGTTGAGCGAGCGTACGATGCGTGGGCTGATCGATTTGCCGCCCATCAACACTTTGTTTTAAACGTCATACCCCATGCCAACCGCTGAGCAACTGCAGATTCTCGTCTCGAACGTTATCGAACCAATCACCGAGAAACCTCTCGGCGAACTTCGGATGGTGCGAGACACCTTCGTCAACGGCAATGATGCTCGGGTTCGCATTGAGCTGCCGACTCCTGCCTATCCCGATGGCAAAAAGCTGGAAGACCTGATCCGACAGCGAATCAAGTTCGCCGCACCGGAACTTGAGCCCCGGATTGAACTCCACTCGACGGTCAGAGGGAAAGATGCGGGTGGGCGCATTGGCCTGAATGTTCACAACATTATTGCGGTGGGCAGTGGCAAGGGTGGTGTGGGTAAGAGCACAGTCGCAGCTGCTTTGGCGTGTGGACTCCATTCCTTTGGCTGCCGAGTTGGCTTGATGGATGCGGATGTTTACGGCCCCAGCATCCCGCATATGATGAATGCGGATGGCCGTCCCGCCGCCACTGAGATGGCCGATGAGCATGGCAATAAGTTTATGCGAATGGAGCCGATCGACGCAGCGGGCGTTAAGCTCATGTCAATGGGGTTCTTCATTGAACAGGGGCAATCCGTCGTCTGGCGTGGGCCGATGCTGCACAAGGCACTCACGCAGTTTCTGAAAGACACAGCCTGGGGAGAACTGGATTATCTGATCATTGATCTTCCTCCGGGAACGGGGGACGTCTCTCTGACTCTTGCTCAGCAGGTTGGTCTGGCCGGAGCCGTCGTCGTATGTACGCCGCAGCAGGTCGCTCTTCTGGATGCGATCAAGGCTGTGGACATGTATCAGAAGGTTAATGTTCCGATTCTCGGATTTGTCGAGAACATGACGGGAGAAATCTTCGGCCGTGGTGGAGTGCAGAAGGTTTCACAGGAGCTCAAGATTCCGTTTCTCGGTGAAATTCCTCTGAACGCTGCGATTCGCGAATACAGTGACCGAGGTCAGGTGATGCAGATGATGCTCGACGACAGTCCTTCGCGCGATGCTTTGCGGAAGATGTGCCAGAACGTTGCGATGCAGGTCTTCAAAGAGATTGTGAAATCTCCCACGGGTCCTGTACTGGAAATTCTCTGAATGTTGCCCACGCTTGAAGAGATCTTTGAAGAGTTTGCTGACCTTGATCGGGAAGATCAGTCGCAATACCTGCTGGAACTGGGAGATGATTTACCCTCGTTTCCCGCGGATGCACGTACGGAACTCAATAAGGTTCATGGCTGTCAAAGCCAGGTTTGGTTGATTGCAGAGATCAATGGGTCGGGGGCAGAGGCGGCCTTTACGATTCGGGCCGACAGCGATTCCAATATTGTACGTGGTCTGATTGCGATTCTGCAGGCGGCCTTCAATTTAAAGACGGCACAGCAAATTAAGGATTATGACATTCTCGGCGTGTTTCAGCGGCTGGACCTGCAGCAGCATATCAGTCCGCAACGGCGCAATGGCTTGCGGGGAATGGTTGAAAGAATTCTGTTGCTGGCTCAGCGGCACCTCTCTGGTGTCGGCGGAGTGAAGGCGACAGCCTCGCCCGTTGTCCAGGTTGAATCTTGTGCCGTGCCGATGAAGCGTTCCGTTGCAACGGCGCAGAGTTTCGATGTTGATGAAATTCGTCGCCAGTTTCCGGTGCTGAATCGCCCCCTCGCCAGTGGTCAACTTCCGGTTTATCTTGACAGCGGCGCGTCGGCTCAGAAGCCGCAGGTTGTGATCGATAAAGAACGTGAAGTCGAAGAACAGTATTTCGCGAATGCTCATCGCGGGACATACCAATTCGGTCTGCGAATCGACGAAGAGTTCGAAGGCGCTCGTACTGCGATCGCCCGGTTTCTCAATGCGGCCAGTGATTCATCGATTGTGTTTACTCCAGGAACAACGGTCGGTCTGAATATGATCGCGTTTGGCTGGGGGCGGCGACATGTTCAGCCCGGTGATGAGATTCTCACGACAGTGATGGAGCATCACGCTAACTTTGTTCCCTGGCAGCAGCTCGCGAAAGAGCGGGGAGCAACCCTGCGACTGATTCCGCTGACGGCTGACGGAAGACTGGATCTGGGACGACTCGATGAAGTCCTGACTTCACGGACAAAGGTTGTTGCCATCACCGCGATGTCCAACATGCTGGGCACAATGAATCCTGTTGCTGAAATCGTACGACGGGCTCACGAGGTGGGAGCTTGCGTTGTCATTGACGGCGCGCAGAGCGTTCCGCATATGGCGACGGATCTGCAGGCCATGGATGCAGATTTTCTTGTGTTCAGCGGTCACAAGCTTTATGGGCCGACAGGCGTGGGAATTCTGTACGGCAAACCAGAGCGACTTGAAGAGATGGATCCGATTATTTTCGGAGGTCACATGATCTCCGAAGTGCGGATTGAGAAGTCCACATGGTCCCCTGCCCCTGCGAAGTTTGAAGCCGGTACGATGCCAATCGTTCAGGCAATCGCACTGGGCGAAGCTGTTCGCTGGGTTCAGAATATCGGCCTCGAAGCGATCCATCAGCATGAGCAAACATTGCTGAAATCGACGATGGAACGGTTGAAGGCTCTTCCGGGGATGGCGATCTATGGACCGGCGTTAGAGCATCGGGGAGGCATCGTTAGTTTTCGAATTGATGGTGTTCATCCGGAGGATCTTGCCGCATTGCTCGATCAGAAAGGCGTGTTCAGCCGCCACGGGCATCATTGCACGATGCCGTTACATACTCATCTCGGAGTTTCCGCGACAACGCGTGTAAGTCTTGCAGCGTACAATACGCAGAGCGACATTGAGCAGCTCATGCAGGCCATTGAGTTCGCCCGCAGAACATTGAAGAAAAGCTAGCTTTTCAGGGTTTGTCGCAGTGATGTTCTCAGTCGTTCAAAATGCGACAAAGCTCTTCCAGATGTTCTGAAAGCTCATCCCATGGATTGGGGTGAGCAGCGTCGCCGGGTTTGTAGGTGTCTTGAGTTACATAGATCCAACGCGTGTATTTCTGCGCCATTCGAACATCATCAGTTCTTAACTGCTTTTGTCCATACATCAGCGACGCTCGCGAAAACGGCGGATAATCCGAATAGCCTCCGAAGTAGTTGCCATGGAGCTTTTCTTCCGTCGGCCATTGATGGCTTTCGTGAATCACGATGACATCGGCAGACTCAGCCGCAAAGTATCGGCCGGGCGTGTCCGTGCCTGGATTTGCGACTGTCGGCCAGAAGCCAAGGTTATGTGCTGATTGATTGAGCGTGACTTGATGCTCTACTGCAGTCTCGTTGTCTTCATAGAGCATTTCATCGAAGAATATTCCCTGAATTCTGGGGTAAAACTTCAGCCATGTTTGCATATTCGACTGCACGGTTTCGACAGGGACTTTCCCGTAGCCGGTGGAGACGTAGCCCATCACTACACAGCCAGCGCCGATGAGTCGGTCGATCGCTTTTGTGTAATTGGGGTCGACTGAAGTGCCGGGGCCCGATGCCGGATTCACGATGACCCAGAACGGAACTTCGGAATACTGCCGTTTTAGTTCGATAACTCGATTGAAGTCTTTGTTCGAGTGAATATTGGCCGGATAGATATAGAGTGGAATCAGCAGTCCGGTTTTCTCAGTGGCACGCAAATGAAACTGCTGCAGCTTCTCTATGCGATCAGCCGGAGCCTTGGTGGAAGAGTTCCTGATTTCTCCCTGTTGTCCACTGACACGTGGTATCAATGTTGCCACAGTCACGACAGCCAGAAAGAAGACCGCAGGCACGTATCGTCGCAGATCGAGTGCTGTCATGAGATACCTGTCGAATCTGGAGAAGAATTAAGACTGCTTCAGGTTTTGATCGAAGCGATGGATGAAAACGAAAGCCGCCTGCGAGGATGCAGAATGTGTTGCTCGCTCCGTGAAAATATTGAACAGGTCATTTTGCTTGAAATAAGACATCTGAGCCGATACCAAATTTTGCTGGCAGCGGAATATTGGACAGCGATTCATCGCCGCCGATGCGGAACTGCCACCGTCCGGCCAGTTTGAGCGATCGCTCGCCGGCCTTCAGCAACGGTGGTGCAAGAAGACTCGACTTAGACTCTGTGCCGGAACTCTGAATGACCAGCAGATTGATATCGTCGGCGATTACAGCGTCACGAGGAATCACGAAGTGTGAACCGTCAGATGTTGTCTCAAGCAGGGTTCCGTTCAGCCATGCTTTTGTCTCGCTGGCGTTGGGTCCCATAGCAAGTTGCAGGCCTGGATCCGACAACCATACCGAAGGAATTCGAACTGTGCAGCGATACCAGATCGGCTTATCGACCGATTCCATGGCTCCGTGGGAAGCTTCTTTCAGAGAAGCACCTGCGATCGCAGTCGTCCAGTGTTTATTGAAGGACGAGTCATCGGCTACAACCGTCCCGAGGCTCATTACATCTCGTGCTTTACGCTTGTCGTACTGAGACGCGAACGGCTTGCCTCCCAGAATCTGATCGCTGGTGATAGTTGGGCAAACGAATCGTTCGACATGTGAAATGACCAGATCGTTTCCCGTGAAGTGATCAACATACGGCCAGGACTTTGGGTTGTACATGCAGTCCGTGAGATCACGCATGAGAACAACGTTCTTGCCATTGCGAGCTAATTGTCTCAGTCCAAACGGCCGGCCGAGCACGCACATGTTAGTGTGAACTCCCACCAGAATGACGTTTTTGATTCCGCGTGCTTCGAGAACATTCCAGATTTCATCACCCTTGTCGCTGATGAAGTCGAGTTGCTCATCGATTTCAATTCCTGCGTTCTGTGATTTCCACGGAAGTCCCGGATTGCGACCGAGTGCTTTGAGTTCATCAGCCCACTTTGCGTGTTCAGTGGGTTCGTCATCGTCACCGCCATCGGACTGGTCGATAGGATAGACCGCTTGTTCCTCGGCCGGAATTTTGGAACACCAAAATTCAATATCTGTTGGTTGGACTTTCGCGGCAGCGGTTTCGATCGCTCGTCGGCGTGAGGCATGACCTTCATAGGCTGGCATGCAGTCGCTGGGCGAGTGAATGATGATGGAACCCTTCCGACGAGCTTCCTTAAGAACGTCGTTCATTCGTGGGAGGAATTCTTCCATCCGGCGAACGGCATTAAGCGAGTGATGTTTGTCCCAAACATCGCAAACAATGATCGCTGTCTCGGAGGGCGACCATAACTCTGCTTTTGTGATGCGAGCAAACTGATGGTCATTGGTCTCTGACTTCTGCTGACGACGAAGAGATAGGCTGAAATCGTCCGACATTGCTGAAGATGACATGAACAACATTCCACAGGTCATCAGGTGACAAAACAAGAATGATCGCATCGAGAAGGTTTCCTCGTTTGAAAGCGTTGGGTTGGTCCTGAATCTTTACTGAAGTTGTTCTTTCAGCCACTGATAGGCTTCGGCTCTCACTTCGTCAGGGAAGTCATGATCACATTCCGGGTAGCGAGCGGTGATCACGCCAGCTTGTTCTCCATAGATCTTCTGGACTTTTTCAACTTCCGTGACAACCTTACGAACGCCACTATTTTCAAAGTTGTTGTCTGAGATTGGTGCATTCACAAAGATCGAACGAGGAGCGATCGCTGCAAGGACTTCATAAAAATCGAAAGGAACTCGACTTGGGTCGTTACCGTATTCATCTCGAATGCGCGGCATGTAGCGGTCACTGGTCCAGCCTGCGAGATTGCCCTCGTAATAGTGATGAAACGCCGTAAATCCGCAGCTCGTCACCGATGCTCGGATACGGCTATCGAACGCGGCAGTAAACAAAGTGTTGTGGCCACCGAGCGAATGTCCGATGCAGCCGATTCGATCCGGATCAACTTCATCAAGCGACTCAAGGAGGTCAATCGCCCGCATGTTATTCCAGATGGCCTTCATTGAACCGCTGCCATAGTGCGCACCCTTGACTTTGAAATCGTAGGGATAGTCTCCAAACGAAGGGTAATCAGGGACAAGACAAATGAAACCAAGTTCGGCGAGTTCATGAGCGTAGTGCAGGTTTTCGAGTCCGCCCAAACCTGCTGGTTCACCTTTTCCAATACCCGTGGTCTGATGCAGGCACAACATTGCAGCGACTGGGGCTTTGAGATCTTTCGGAATCAATAGCCATGCAGGGACACGGTCCCCAGGTTCTGATGCAAAGGAGATTCTCTTGCGAACATACTTGTCGGTAGATTCCTCCATCAGCACCTCCATCTCAAGAGGCACTCGCAGTTCTGATTGAGGGACAGGTCCCATCGCCAGCGACATGCTGTCGAGAATGTGTTGCCGTCGCAGACCCATATCAAACGGGCTGGTGATGGGGCGGCTTTTGCCGTCTTTGTCTTTGACATTGGACACGTCGGAGTGATTGTAATCATTGGCTGTGATTGCAGTCGTCGCCGGGGCCGGCGAACTTCCAGCCGGATTCTTCAGCAGATTCTCAAGGACATAGAGTCCACTGCGGCCTGGACAGATGAGATCCAGATCTTCGTCACCGTCGAGATCCGCAACTTTTGGATCCAGTCCGAAGCCAACGTTTTGGCCAGCGGAAATGATCGTACATTTCCATGTGCGAGTTTCAGGCACGAACTGATAGGACGAAATGACGAGCGGATTGTATTCACCAGGGTCTTTTCCATCGTGCCCTATGTAGCGACTGCCAGCGATCAGCTCCGGTAGCTTATCTCCATTGAGATCCGCCCACAGGAGGCTATGAGCCTGAGACCAGCTCGTGTCGATTGCATGCCGAATCCAGCGTCTGCTGCCCTCAGAATCTTTGGTCTGTTCCATCCAATAAAGACCAAATCGATGACCTCGGCCCCATATCAGATCGCTGTCGCCGTCCGCATCAACATCCTGGACAAGGATCGGAATAGAAGCCCCCTTCCACAAATCGAACTCCGGATGATAAACCCAGCGTCCGTTCCGGCGATCTTCAGGAGCTTCGGCCCAGCCTTTTGGCCCGATCACATCATTGCGACCATCACCGTTGATATCTCCAAAACCAGAACCGTGTCCGGCGAGTTCTTCGGGCAGAGGAAAGCGGGTCCACTTTGGCACTGGACCGGGTTCCACATCCCACCATGCGGCGAACTGAGTTCCATTGGGAAGCACATCCAGACGCCCATCACCGTCGACGTCGGCCAATCGGCCTGTTTCCATCGGGCCTGGTTTTTCGATCTCGTGCTTAATCCAGGTGTCACCAGTTGCTGCTGGCCCGGGGTTTTGAATCCAGTACAACGACTGGCTGCGATAGTTACAGCTTACCAAATCGGTATGACCATCCTTGTTTACATCCAGGGGAAGATTGGAATAGTCATCACCACGTCCTCGGATCTGTTCGACCTCGCGGACTGGATGTTTCTCCCAGTTTGGGGCCTGATACCAGAAGTTTCCTGCAACGATATCCAACTGGCCATCGGCATTCACATCCAGAACCGCACAGGCGCAGTTGGTGGAGTCGGCATTGATAACACGGTGACGAAACGAAGGCTGATCGGCGTTCAACACAGACGAGACGATCAGTGTTCCGAATATCCCAAGCACACATTGAGCGCGAAACATAAGGGGGCCCTCCAGGAGAAGACTGTTCGGGGCGAGGGTAATCGTTTCGGAAACGATTACAAGCGATGCGCAGATCGGAGTGGTTGAACGTTGGTGTAGTGTCAGGAAATTAAGTGAACGGATATCTCCAGGACTCTGACGGTTATTTCGGTTGGAGTCCGTGCCTGTTCAGTGGCGCAGCGTTTCGGCAGATTCCACCGAATTCGATTTGCCTTTGCCGAATCGGCAGTTCGATACGACTTCTGGACGATTCCAGAGCCTCTCGATGGATGAGTGTGCTCGGAGAACCGGATCCAAAGCAGGCTGTCATGATTCCATGAATTGGACCAGTCTCTTTGGATTCAGCGATCTGAATGATTTCGAATGCGGAAGGAGCCGCGCCACAGGATGTGAAACTTTCCGTCGGAGAGTCCGTTGATGGCGCGACGTAGTTCAATAGCGGCTTATGTAGCTATGCTTTCGATCGGACTTGCGGTCGGAGGGCACCTTGATTCGATGAGGTTTACTGCCTCTGCGAATGCGGTTCCTGCTGAAGGAGCCGGAGGAACGGTGCTTCCTGCGCGGGCCATGGCTCTGGTCGACAGCGGCAATCACATCTCACAAATCGCTGCCGACATTATGCCGTCGGCCGTTCATATTCAGGCTATTCGAGTCGAGAATGAACGCAAGGTAGAAGAAACAGGTTCTGGCGTCATTATGAGAAGTGAGGCTGTCAAAGGCCTGTTCGTGATTACAAACAATCACGTCGTCCGTGGAGCGGAGATGCCGGCCATTGACGTTGTTCTCTCTGACGGGGCGACTGTCCATCCGTTGCGAGTTTATCGCGACACCGAGAGCGACATCGCAATTATGCAGATTCCGGACGGTGGTCAGCCAACCGCACGTTGGGGCGACAGCAGCACGGTCGAGATGGGACATTTTGTCCTCGCGGTCGGAAGTCCATTCGGGCTGAGCAAGTCAGTGACGATGGGAATCGTCAGTGCCAAAGGCCGCCGCGATCTTTCACTGACTGCAGATCAGTCAGTCACAAATCAGGACTTCATTCAAACGGATGCGGCGATTAATCCTGGCAACAGCGGTGGTCCACTGATTGATGTCAACGGGAACGTTGTGGGAATCAATACCGCGATCGCTTCTAACAGTGGTGGCAACGAAGGCATCGGGTTCAGCATTCCCAGTAATCTTGTTCGTCGAGTCTTTGAACAGATGGTTGCCTACGGGAAAGTTCGCCGTGCATATCTTGGTGTTGAGCTGGATAATAGTTTTTCTGATGAGGCTGCTCAGCGACTGGGCATGTCCCGTGCTCGCGGGGCTAGAATCACCCGAGTCTACTCTCACCGCAGCAGCCCTGCTGTACTTGCGGGGCTGAAACCGGACGATGTAATTCTCTCTTACAATGGGGTCGAGGTGGTCGACGAGAATCACCTTATCAATCTGGTGAGCCTGTCGGATATCGGCTCTTCTGTCACCATGGAAGTTTATCGTGCTCGACAGAAGACCGAGAAAGTCGTGCAGTTGACCGATCGTGAAGACTTCCGCACCGCTGAAGATGCTCGTAACACGTTCAATACTCGATAAGAAACAGACGAGCCGAATCTACTATTTAATGACGACAATGATCCACCGCAGTTCGCGTGCTCTGTTTTCAGAGTTTGTGAACTGCGGTGTTTTCAATTGATAGTGCTCACCGTTTGAGTTCGGATCTGCCGCCGATCCGCAGTCCTGCCGGGGGAGCGGACTACGAACGAACTGATCGCGGAGCAGGTCGTCATGCCCGATCGCTTTTTTGATCCCCTGCCCCGGTCTAGACTTTGCTGCTCTATTCAGATTCTGATAGTCCCGGGTTATGCTGGAGTTCTGAGTGATGTCGAATGATTCTCGGAATGGTCGAATGTTGTCTCTGCCGTTAGTGATTCTGGCAGCGTTAGTCGCGATTGGCGTTCCAGCTTCAGCGCAGGAGGAGAAGACCGAGGTTCGAGACGCCTGGTCAGCTTCGAAGATTTCGGGCTCACCGGATCCTGCACCGCCCTATCGGACCGAGTTGGCGTTTCCAAACCTGAAGTTCGTGCAGCCGCTCGATCTGTCGCCTGCCCCGGGTTCGGACCGCTTGTTCGTCGCAGAACAGGCAGGAAGGATTTTGTCTTTTCCCAACCGTCAGGAGATTGGTGCCGCGGACCTTGTGGTGGATTTGAAAGAGTCGCACCCGGATTTGACTGCTGTGTACGCGATCACATTTCACCCGAACTTTGAAGCCAATAGCAAAGTCTACATCTGCTACATTCAGGGCAATGACAAGCCTGACGGAACGTTTGTGTCCGAGTTTACAATCGTGGGTGATGTTGCAGCGAGCGATGGAACTACTGCTAAGCCGCCAACGATCGATCCGGCTTCTGAAAGAGTCATCATTCGGTGGTGGTCCGGCGGCCATAACGGTTGCAGTCTGAAGTTTGGTCCGGAAGGCTATCTCTATATTTCGACAGGAGATGGTGGTGCCCCTTCTCCACCGGATCCGCTGATGGCGGGGCAAGACGTCAGCAATTTGTTGTCGAACATCCTGAGGATTGATGTGGATCATCCTTCTGCGGATCGCCCCTATGGGATTCCAGCCGACAATCCATTCGTTGAGATGGATAATGCCCGTCCGGAAATCTGGGCTTTTGGCTTTCGTAACCCGTGGAGAATGAGCTTCGACCGTGTGAAAGGCGATCTATGGGTTGGTGATGTAGGCTGGCAATTGTGGGAGATGATTTATCGAGTGGAACGTGGCGCGAATTATGGATGGCCGATTATGGAAGGTCCGCAACCGGCACTTCCTGAGTCGAAACGTGGACCGGCGCCAATTTCGCCTCCAGTCGTGTTTCATGCACATTCCGAAGCGGCTTCGATGACCGGAGGTTTTGTTTACCACGGAAGTCGACTACCGGAGCTTCAGGGTGTGTATGTGTACGGAGATTTTCAATCTGGAAAGGTCTGGGGCCTGAAGCATGACGGGCGTCAAGTAACCTGGCAGAAAGAACTTGCCCAGACTCCTCTGCAACTTGTTTCCTTTGGCGAGGACAATTCTGGTGAGATCTATCTCGTTGACTATCAGCGAACTCAGCAGATTTATCGCCTTGTCCCGAACCCTGATGATGGACTGCATGCGACATTTCCTCGCAAACTAAGTGAAACCGGTCTATTTACCGATGTGGTCAGTCAAACACCTGCGTCTGGTGTTCTGCGATATGAAATCAATGCACACCATTGGGCCGATCACACTCAGTCGGAACGTTGGATGGCGATTCCCGGGACAGAGCCGGTTCAGATTGAATCTGATTCAAAGTGGATTATCCCCAATGGTGCTTTGCTGGCGAAAACTGTCAGCATCGAAATGACCAAAGGCGACCCCACAACTCTGCGTCGATTGGAAACACAAATACTGCATCGAGAGGCCGATAGCTGGCGACCTTATACCTACGCGTGGAGCGATGATCAGACTGATGCCGAATTGGTGCCTTCATCGGGGTTCAGCAGATTGCTCAGTGTTCAGGATGCGTCGGCACCAGAAGGGCTTCGTGAGCAGACCTATCGATTCGCGGCTCGCAGCGAATGTCAGATGTGTCATAATCCATGGGTCGAGATGAAGACGACGAGTGTAGGCATTCAGACCGCGTCGCCGTTGGGGCTGTCGCTGATGCAATTGAATCGTCAATCCGACGGAAATGATTCTGAGAACCAACTCGTGTCTTTGCAGAAGGCCGGCTGGATTAGTGGAAAGATCCCGACCGCTCCGAAGGAAGCAGCACGATTTACTGATCCCTACCAGACGACCGCGCCACTGAATGATCGAGTCCGTTCATATCTGCACGTAAACTGCGCGCATTGTCATCAGCCACATGCCGGTGGAAGCGCGATCATTGACCTGGCTTATGACGTGAAACTGGAAGATACAAAGCTGGTGAATGCGAAGCCCGGTCAGGGGGCCTTCGGGATTTCAGACGCGGCGCTAATTCGCCCGGGTGATCCGTCGGGATCAGTGTTGCATTACCGTCTCGCGAAAACCGGCAGCGGACGTATGCCGCGGATTGGTTCAGAAGAGATTGATGAAATTGCTGTTTCAATGATCCGCGAGTGGATTCGGGAGATGCCCGCGACGGAGACGCCGACTCCAACTGTGAACTCAGACAACTCCGCTTTGTTGGCATCGCTTTTAACTTCGTCGTCTGAGGCGCGTCAATCTGCAATTCAACAATTGACATCAACAACCCGAGGCGCGATGGAGTTAATGTTGTGGGTGCAGCATTCAGAAGCAACCCATGAACTTCGGCAGGAAGTTGTCGCTTTGGCCAGTCAGAGCACTCAGCCTGAAGTGAGAGATCTCTTTGAAAGATTTATTCCAGCATCGAAGCGAGCTAAGAGGCTTGGGACGGCCGTAAACTCTGCTGAACTGTTGGCCATGGAGGCCGATTCAGAGCGAGGACGTCAGTTGTTCCTGCGAGAGGGTTCAACGTCATGCCGAAACTGCCACAAGATCAAAGAGACTGGGGAAACGCTTGGCCCTGATCTGAGTCAGATCGCAAAGAAATACACGCCATCAGAAATGCTGACACATCTGCTGGAACCGTCTCGATTTATTGATGTAAAATATGTCCCTCAGGTGGTTGAGACGGTCGACGGTCTCGTCCACACTGGTTTGCTGGTCGAAAGATCAGAGACAGAGATTGTGCTGAAGTCTGTGCAGAACAAAGAGATTCGGATTGCGATGTCCGACGTGGAGTCGATGACTTCGCAACAGAAATCAATAATGCCTGAACTTCTGCTTCGAGATATGACGCCCCAGCAGGCGGCTGATCTGCTGGCCTACTTAAACTCGCTGAAGTAGTAAGGGTTGCCGGATTGGTTGATGTCTCAACTCTTTTATGAGAGCTGATTACTTGAAATGCACGTGCTCAAATTGCTCAGGGAGCAACCAGCTGCTCACAGAAGCTGAAGCACCAATGGAAGGAAGACGATCACTCCGACAACAGCCGCTCCGACGGCAGCAATAAGAACAGCAGCTGCGGCAAGATCTTTGACTTGTCCGGCTATCGGATGGAACTCAGGAGAAACCAGATCCGTCAGGAATTCAATCGCAGTATTCAGAGTCTCGGCGATCCAGACACTGGCCATAGCCAGTGTCAGCAGGCACCATTCGATGGGACTGATACGTAGCAAGACGCCTGCTGCGAGCACAACTCCTGTCAGGGCCAGATGAATCCAGGAGTTGTGCTGAGTCTTCAGGAGAATCTTCAGTCCGGAGAAGGCGAACGTAAAGCTTCGAAGCCTGTCTCGCAGAGACCACTTGGGGGCATGATTCTTCAAGTCAATGACTCACTTTGTTCCAGAAGAGATTTCTTTGCTGATCTCCTGCACGGTACTCACGATGTTCTCTTCGATTCCTGGAGCCCATTTGGACGGTTGTCCATAGTAGATCATTGAGGATTCACCTTCGTAACCACCCTCCATCAGGACGCGACCGGAAGGAATGTACCCCATCACATCGTTGCTGTATCCGGAGATCCAGTTCGATCGGCCCGGTAACTCAGCCTTCAGGCGCACAGCATAGTCAACAACGACTTCACCGCCCAGAAAAGTCATCTTCACATGATCACCGATCCCCCACATCTGAATGGGGTACGGATAGGTCGGCGAAAGCTTTCCGTCACGAGCCATCACCTTCTCGAGCGTCATTGCCCGGCGGGCAATGTAGACATCGGATGACTTCATATCTTTTTGAATTTCTTCCGCCGTCGGGATATGGGCAAATGCCAAATCGATTTCGCGATAAACAGATTTGAGTGAACCAGCGACGGGAGTCATTGGGCTTTGCAGGGCTCGATCCACGGCGTCCGCCGTTTGTCGACCGTATTCGGCAGCCAATTCGACTGTGCGGCGAGGCAGTGGGTTTTGGTCGGCTCCACAACCGGCCCAGAACATTGCGATAGCATCAGGATGCCGCTTCTCAACTTCCAATTGAGCAAAGCCGGGCCAGTCGCCGGACCAATCCATCAGGCTGAGAACAGTCGAGTGACATGCATAACCAAACACAACGGCTCGGAGTTTTCCTTCCGGATTTCTTACCGAGAGTACAGGAACATCGTGGTCGACCGGCCCGACGAGCAGTCCTTTTTCTCGGAGCATCGGAACATCAGGCTCACGATTATTGCGCCGATTGACAGCGAATGAAGCTTGAGACTCCCCGGTGCTGATTGAAGCGGGAGCCATTGATGCAATGGCATCGCTGGTTGCTTTGGCGACGGAATCAGAAAGGAAGACAGTGTAGTCTCGAATCAGTTGCAGATTTGGCTCATCCAGTGCGAACATCGCCAGGAGATTTGTTCCCACAACGGGCCCTGAGTGAGTATGTGAAGTGGAAAGAGCAATCTGAGAGCGATCAATGTTGTGTTCTTTTTGCAGCCGACCACATATCTGCTGCGATGTTTCTCGATCAATGCCGACGAGATCCATGGTGACCAGAATCACTCGCTTTCCCGAAGGATCTTCGAGAACGACGGCTTTGGCCCAAAGGTCGTGGCTTTTGCCTTCAGCCGGTTTACTGCGCGAAGCGTAACCGGACATCCACATGGGTTGTGGCGGCGTAATATTGGCTTTGGCCACTCCGGCCTTCCATGTCTCCTGCGCTGAAACAGTGGGATTCAGAAGAAAGCACAAGGCGGCAACTGTAACGATCCGAGTGAGTATCACGAGTTTCTCCGAGGCGAGTTTTGGGGGCGGGAGTTATGGAACGCAGAGGACGTGGTCTAACTGTTTCCGGGGTGACTGCAAGCTTCAGGCCGATTTGCAGTTCGTGCTGAATTCCATGTCCTGAAGAATTGGAGATGCCTTCGATGCTCAAATTCTGAGCGACTCAGGGGTTTCTCCGAGTCACGCATATGATATTCTTCGCAGACCGGGGACTTTGAAAAGAAGCCCCGAAGTCGATTCCTGGCGACACGTCAGGTGATTGAATTCAAGCAGGCCAACAGATAAGAAGGAGAATGCCATGGGCAAAGGTGACAACAGCAAGAAGAACGACAAGAAGAACAAGAAAGTCAAAAAGGAAGTAAAAAAGCCCGATGCCAAGAAATAGCATCCTTTGAACAGTGCTGAAGGCTGTATTCGGAGCCCGCATTTCGACAGAAATGTGGGCTCTTCTTGTTTTTGACGTTCCGTGTGAGTGTTGTTTTTCGAACGGTATAAATTGAGGCCGGGTGTTCGTGGGATTAATGATTCAGACCATTTCCTCAATCGTGGCCGCGCACGGAATGGTGGCGTTGGAAGTCAGATTTCATCATGCCTGTATCACTTGCGCTGCCATTCGGGTATCATTCATGTGTCTGCCGCTGGCGATGATCATGTGGAGTCTGTGAGACTCTGCGATTGTGAGGCGAGCGGGTTCAGACGTTTTCACTCGGAGTTTAAAATCGCAAAAAACCAGAATACCTTCGCCAAGCGTCAGCGTGAGCAGGAAAAGCGACAGCGAGCTGATGAGAAACGTAAGAAGCGGGACCAGAAGAAAGACGGGTCCTTTTCCCCTGCCCCATCCAGAAGCTATGCGTTTCCTTCCGAAGACCGTGAGGAATAAAATTCTGAAGACCGACCTCTCTTGGGTTGGTCTTTTTTTTGGCTGGCTGCCAATTCCCGGTGACTTTTTTGTTCGCTGATTGAATCGAAAGCGCAAGACCACTAGCCTTTGGCGCAGATCAGCCCGCCTTTTCGACTTTTCGATTCCTTCCTGTGAGTTCTCTGCGATGACGTTTGCAGCCCTGTCAAATGGCAAAAGTTGTTCTTCCTTTTCGATTCTTCTGTCCGGAATGCTGCTGATCCTTATCTCGATGACCGGAGAAGCCTCTGATCGTCTCAACTGGCCTGCACGCACCGGTCCAGGTTTAAACTCCCTGATTCCAGCCGAAGATGCTGTAGGTTTGCCGACGGAGTGGTCGGAAGAGCCCGCAAAAAATATCGCGTGGAAGCTGGATCTTGAAGGGTTCGGGCATTCAGTCCCTGTCGTTGGGTTTGGAAAGGTTTGGCTGACGGCAGCAACGAAGGATGGGAAGCAACAATTCATTTACTGCATCGAACAGTCCACTGGTAAAGTGCTCCATCACAAGTTGATGTATGAGAACGCCGAACCGGAACCTCTCAAGAATGAAGTCAATACCTACGCGTCGCCCTCATGTGCGTTGGAGAAGGATGCGGTTTACGTTCACTTCGGCACCTATGGTACAGCACGCTTGAATCCTGAAACTGCCGAAGTAGTTTGGGAACGAAAGGATATCAAGTGTCGGCATTTTCGAGGTCCGGGTTCTTCGCCTGTCATCTGGAAGGATCATTTGATCCTCACCTTTGACGGGATCGATGCTCAGTTCGTTATGGCATTAGATAAGAACACGGGAAAGACTGTTTGGCGAACGGATCGAACAACGGACTACGGAGACCTTGACGAGAATGGCCAGCCGAAACTGGAAGGTGATCTTCGCAAAGCGTACAGCACTCCAGGCTATGTCGACGTTAACGGGAAAACGCATCTGATTTCAATTGGTTCCCGAGCAGGGTTTGCTTACGACGCGCTGACGGGTGAAGAGTTATGGACGATCCGCCATGACGACTTCAATGCGTCATCGCCTCCGATGTTCTTTGCGGGCCACGCTATCCTCAACACGGGTTCCCGAGGGTCGAATCTTTTGAGTGTGCGACTTGACGATACCACGCGGGGCGATGTTTCCGTATCTCACGTCGTTTGGAATCGCGATAAGGGTAACTCCGATCTGAGTGCTCCAATTCTGATCGGGGATCGCATTTTCAGTGTTCTGAATAACGGTGTCGTGAATTGCGTGAACGTGAAGACCGGTGATGAAATCTGGAAAGACCGCATTGAAGGAACATTTACTGCATCGCCAATTGCCGGTGATGGTCGGATCTACTTCTGCAACGAGGAAGGTGATTGCTACGTTGTGGAAGCCACTGATTCCTTCAAGTTGATTTCGAAGAATCATCTGAGCGAGGGAATGAGAGCCTCTCCGTCTGCTGCGGACGGGCACTTGTTTCTTCGGACATTTACTCGGCTCTATTGCATTGGCGATTAACGCGACTGCGGAGTAATCAGTTCGGAGGCTCGTACCGCCAACTGGCGGATTCGACATTCGTTGACATCGACGCCAAGCCCGGGGCCTGATAATCGTTTGCCTCGTCCTCCGTACTGAAACGTCAGGTCCTGTTCAGTCAGCGAATCGAGGACCAGAAAACGATCGAAGCTGCCTTCAAGGTAGCGGATGTTGTCTATATTGCAGGCAAAGTGGCGACCGGCTGCGGAGAGGATTCCAGTCTCCCCGACCTGGCATCCCAGTTGAAAGCCGAGACCCTGTTGCCGGGCGATTGCTGCTAATCGAAGTGATCTTAAAAGGCCGCCACATTTGGAAAGGCGAATATTGAACAGATCGCACCAGCCGCCGGCGATCGCTCGTTCTGCATCCTCGCGACAACAAAGCGATTCATCAAGCATGACGGGCAGGTTCAGCTCCGAGCGTACTTGTCGGAGTCCGGCGACATCAGCATGCGGTACCGGTTGCTCAAGACTGGTCACGTTGTACTTCAGAAGAGGCTGCATTTTTAGACAAACATCTTCGCACCGCCATGATTCATTGGCATCCAGTCGAAGGTCAACGTTTGGGCCAACGATCCGACGGACTCGTCGCAGGCAGGCTTCGTCATCAATACCGGCTGCACCGACTTTCACTTTAACCGTGCGGAATGCAAAGAGCCGCATCTTCAGTGCGGAAACGATCTGTTTGCCGGACGACATCGAGGTGATTGCACCGCTGTAGAACACCTCATCGCGAGCAGTGAGAATTCCATCTGTCCCGGGAAGCTTCGCGATCAATTGCCCGATTGAGCAGTTCTCGACACGACAGGCTGCGTCCAGAATTGCCAGCTCAAGAGCACAGCGAACGGAGTTCCCGAAACATTCGCGGATACGAATTCCATGGTCGGGTTCTACATCCGCGAGTTTGAACTGATCGACGGCTGCAGCCAGTTGTCCTGTATCGGAAAACTGCTGTTCACGGAGTGGACTGAAGTCCGTGGCTTCGAGGTGTCGCCATGCGGATTCAATGGATTCGCCGGTGACATAAGTGCGAGGCAACCCTTCTCCCCAGCCGACGCTGCCGTCATTCATCACGCAGCGAATAATCAGCGTGTCGTTGGCAAAGCGTTCGTGAGACGCGTGACGTACTGGCTTCCGAAGTGAAATGGGAACCTGGAAAGCTGTAATCCGATGAATATGCATCAGGTCTATTCGTCCAGAATGCGATGGCAGAACCGTCGGAGTTCTTCAGGCGCACGATCGAGATCCAGCTCAAGTTTGCTTTCATCGAGTTCAAACGTCTGCTGATTATGCGGAAGTGTGTCACGAATTTCAGTGACCGCAGCGGCATAGTCTTCGCTGCGTTCCAGTTCCTTTAATGCGTAAGCGCGGCCCAGCATTCCCAGAAGTACGAGATATTGCTTCTCGGGAATCAGACTGCTTTTGTCTCGCACTTCAGTAAACACTTTCAATGCGGCTTCATTGTCAGGTACGAGACCGGACATCAGTGTCAGCCCCAGCCGCAACTCGGCAAGATCTGCTTCCGGAGTATCCGGGAAATTTGCAATGACCGCTTCCCAGGCTGCACTCCGATGCGGCTGCAACATGGCAACGGCATACTGTCGGATTGCTGAAGATTCTGTGGGAACAGTTTCTTCTGAAGCCTTGTCTGATTTTGGAATCGTGATCGGCCGTTCCATGCGGCGTCCCGCGACAAAAGAAATGGCAAGGAGAGCACACATGGCCAATCCCAGCTTTCGCAGGTCGGGACTTGAATGTAGTAACCGGGTCAAAAAATTGGATTCGCTCAAGAGTCGAGTGTTGACCGGGATGGAATTCAGTTTCTGAAGGGCCGCTTCCAGTTCGTCGGGAGACTGGAATCTTTCGACAGGCTTTTTCTTCATCATCTGATGGATCACCTGGCAGATCTCGATCGGGAGATCGGCTCGTAGTGATCGCAGTGATTTTGGCTCTTCCTTCAGGTGTTGAACTGCCACCGTCACTGCATTCTTGCCTGGAAACGGTGGCTGCCCCGCGAACATGTGGTAGCAAGTGACTCCGAGTGAATACTGATCACTCCGGTAGTCCAGTTTTTCGCCCTGGATTTGTTCCGGGCTCATGTACCATGGTGTTCCCATGGTCGTGCCCACTTGTGTCAGATTCATCCGCGGGCTTGAGGGTTGATTCAGTTGAGCAAGTCCAAAGTCCGTGACCTTCGCTACTCCGGATCTTGTGACCATGATATTCTCGGGTTTGACGTCTCGATGAACGATGCCCGCCTCGGAAGCTGCTCTTAATGCGGAAGCGATCTGCTGCATCCATTTGAGCCCGGTGCCATAATCCGGATAGCCGTGTTTTTTCATCCACTGGGCCAGATTCAGGCCCGGGACGTACTCCTGCACGATATAGCTGATGTTACCTTCGCGGCCGGTCGTAATAATCTGCACGAGATTTGGATGACTAAGGCCGCCTGCCGCTCGAGCTTCCTGTTCAAAGCGTTTAAGAAGGATCTCGGTGCTGCCGGACACGGAATTCTTCAGGACTTTGACGGCAACCTGTCGACCGAGAGATTTCTGTTCGGCCAGATATACGTCAGCCATGCCGCCACTTCCCAGGCGTCGCAGTAGCAGAAACTCTCCAATCTGAAGATTGCTGAGGTCTGCGGCCGGCTGTTCTGATGGATCCGACAGGTCCTGACTGGACATGAATTGGCCTCCGCGACAATCGCAACCAGATTCTGGGTAGAATGAACTTATTGAACTCAACAGCCCCCGCAGAGTTTGACGTCTCGGGGGCTGTTTGTCGCCTGTTCTAATGAGCAACCTCAGTCTGTTACTGAGCTGCCTTTTCTTTCTTAAGCTGCTTCAGAAATGCTGACATTTCTTCGACCGCACTTTCCGGTGCATCGCCAGCATTGTCAACAGCCTTTGTCTGAAGTTCAATGGCCCGATCCAGATCACCCTGCAGATGCAGCAGATGGGCCAGAGTGTCAAGAATCGTTCCGTTCTCCGGGTCGCTCTCAACGGCTTTTTCAGCGGCCGTTGTGGCTGCTGCGACGACTTCCTTAGGAATTTCTTTATCCTCCACCGCAGCTTCGTAGATCTGCCACGACAGCTGATTCAGCATGGAAGAATCCGGCATCTCTGCTTCAATCATTGCCGTGACAGTCTTAACAACATCTGCATGAAGACCTTTGCTGAGCAGCAAGCTGACTCGCAGCATGCTGATCTGGGCCTTTTCCTGATCCGTCGCGTCTTTGCTGATTTCATCAAGTTCTGCCAGCCCCTCTTCGACATCATCGCCCTGAATTTTTGTTGCTGCAGAAGAAACCTTCACGCGGAACTTCAGTTGCTGATAAGCCAAGACGGTTTCCTCGTCACCTTCTGCATTTGCAATCGCATCATCAAGCAAAGTGAGAGCGCCTTCCGTATCGCCTTTGCGCATTTTCTGGCTGAGTTTTGCCATCAACAGGTCGCGTTCCTGTTCTTTGCGAAACTCCTCCAGGAAGGCTTCTCGATCCCACTTGCCCGAAACAACTTCTGCCAGAGGCTCGTCCATGGACATTGGATGGCCGATCCATTCAATCAGTCCAGTCTTGCCAACAATGAAGCTGGTTGGAATGCCGTTCTGCCCGGCAGCTTCCATATAGTCTGTCTTTACAGATCCATCCGGGTCAGTCGTCAGGCAGTAAGCGCTCGTGAGTTCACCATACGTAACGGCTTCGGACTTCTTCTTTGGTGCTTCTTCTTCCTTGTCGTCCTCTGTTGCGTCTACGGCTGGCTTTTTCGCGCCTCGCACAGGATTCTCCAGAAACTCGTTGACAGTTTCCAGATCTTCGTCGCTGATGCTGATAATCTGCACGCCCTTGCCCAGGAACTTGTTTTGAGTTTCTGCGAGATGCGGCATGCTGGCAATACAGGGACCGCACCACGTGGCCCAAAATTCGACCACATAGACTTTGTCGTCTTCAAATTCTGTTACAGGCTTGAACTTTCCATTGCCATCGCTGATCCAGTGTTCAACATCAATCGAAGGAGCCTTCGACCCGATGGTCAGCATTGGTCCGTCAGTTTCTTCTTCGGATTCCTTCTTTTCTTCATCCGCTGCAAATGACCACGCCGGAATTGGCGAACCACTGATGGCTGCCGCAAATGTGAAGAGTAAGGCCGCCTTTATCCAAAAGCGATTTGCCATAAAACGAGTTCCTTAAACTAAAAGATACGGCCGATTCAAATGTCCGTTTGTCAGACATTCGGATTCGCCATGTGAAAGACCAGCATTTCGAAATTGTTTTTATTTCGAATCTTGATTCCCCGGCGTCACTGGAACCACTTGTTCCAGAAGAGGGGGCCGGATTCTAAATGTACTGAACCACGTCCGATGAAGAATAGCGGACTTTGCGAGCCGCTGCATACTTGTCCTGGTTTGAGCGATAGCCAAGTGCACACGCGACAGTTGATGTGTATTCCCCACCACTAAGTCCGAGCAGTTCATCGACTTTATCTCGAACGATTCCTTCCATCGGGCATGCATCGATGCCCATCATCGCGGCGGTTTCGAGTAGAAATCCCAGAGCGATGTAACACTGCCTGGAGTTCCATTCGAGGTGACCGTTCTTCATCCCGGTTGTCTTTCCGAGGATCGCCTGTTTGTATCCGTCCAACGCCGAGACAGGCACGCCCTGAACGGAGGCACTGGTGTCAATAAACTTTTGGACGTAGTCTGGATCAGTCGTTTTTCGGGCGGCAATGACCACAAAGTGCGAACAGTCTCGCGGCTGACTCTGGCCCCAGGCGGCCTCGGGGAGTTGATCCTTGACCGACTGTGTCGTCACGACCATGAATTTCCATGGCTGAAGTCCAAAACTGCTGGGAGCGTGGATCATCGCTGTCTCCAGCGTTTTCCAATCGTCGGCAGAAATCTTTCTTGTTGCATCAAAAACTTTTGTGGCATAACGCCAGGCAAGCTGCTGCAGTACTGTCTGTCCGATGGACATCTTCAGTTCACTCCGGGGAACAATGAATAATCTATTGAAGTTGGTGGTTTTGTGGGTGCTTCTTGCGATAGCGTGTCATGGCGTTCGCAGTTTACATGACTGCCTGTTGTTCCGAACAAATATCTGCTGCGGCCATAAAACAGGGCTATGAGTTCAACAGCTTTGCCATATAACGGCTCAGGGATTCCAGATCGTCTGCAAATCCTCGCACTCCTTCAGCAAGCTTTTCCGTGGCCATTGCATCCTGATTCAGCATCCAGCGAAAAGAACGCTCATCGATCTCGAGGCGTTCGATATTCATGGCTCTGGCTTCGTCGGCGTCCAGGCGTCTGGGAACCTCTGCCTCGGAACTGGAAAGTTCCGTCAGCAAAGCTGGCGCCACAGTGAGCAGACACAACCACAAAGTGCGGTGACCTGCTCAGCCGATCGAAAACTGGCTCCCATGACTTGAGTTCTATAACCGTGTCGCTTGTAGTAGTTGAAGATTCGATGAACTGAAAGCACACCGGGATCGTCTTCTATTGAGTAACTGCTGACTCCTTTGGCTTTCTTGAACCAGTCGAGGATGCGGCCGACAAAGGGGCTGATCAACGTGACGCCCGCGTCGGCGCAGGCAATCGCCTGGCCAAAGCCAAACAGTAGGGTCAGGTTGCAATGAATGCCTTCTTGCTCAAGTCGCTCGGCAGCGCGAATGCCTTCCCATGTGCTGGCGATCTTGATCAGGATCCGTTCTTTCGGAATACCATGTTCTTCGAAGAGGCTGATAAGGTGTCGCCCTTTCTCAACCGTTGCATGTTCATCGAAACTCAGCCGCGCATCGACTTCGACTGAGACTCGCCCGGGAACGATTCTTAGGATTCGAAGGCCAAAAATTACCGACAGGCGGTCAAGAATCGCATTCAGCAGATGGAGTTCTGTTTGGCCTGATTTTCCCTCAAGGTCATGACGGCCGGTGGCAATTGCTTCCTTGACCAGATCCGCGTATTGCGGCATCTGAGCCGCTTTCGCGATTAGTGACGGATTTGTCGTTGCGTCCTGCGGCTTGTTACGAGCAATGGAATCAATGTCACCCGTGTCTGCAACAATGATGGTATGCCGCTTGAGTTGATCGAGCGAATTCATCTGAGCCTCCTGCCCTTATCAAAATAATCAAACGATCCTTACTCTCGCACCCGTTTGGCAAATGGCCAGAGAACCATCAAGTGGTTGCCAGACTTCTCATTCGGTATTGCCGAAATCGAAAACTTCCAGAATGCTTCCTGCCAGAAGTAAATCAACGCTGTGAGAAAGTCTATCGCTTCGAGGCTGGAAGCTGAAGAGCATCCAGAATTCTTTGGCACGCATCCGACTTATTCAACGCGTAAAAATGAATTCCGGGAATGCCTTCAGCAATCAGTTGCTTGCATTGCTGAATTGCGTGTTCCACGCCAATTTCGAACTGTGCGGAGGCATCATCCTGGACTGCTTCAAGCTTTGCCGCCAGATCTGCCGGGAACACAGTTCCGCACATAGATGTGATTCGCTTGATCCGGGCGAAGTCTGTGATTGGCATGATGCCAGGCACAATCGGGATCTGAATTCCAAGCTTGTTACATCGATCGCGGAAGGTGAAAAAATTATCGTTGACAAAGAATAACTGTGTGAAGATGGCGTCAGCACCAGCATCGACCTTGCGTTTCAGGTTCAGCAGGTCAGCTTCCAGATCAGAGGCTTCTATGTGCTTTTCGGGATACCCGGCAACACCAATCCCCATTTCCGGGTGCGTCTCGCGGATCAATTCTACAAGCTGATTCGCATTCTTAAGGCCACCTTCAACGGCTTTAAACGCTTCCTGACCGACAGGCGGGTCTCCTCGCAAAGCCATGATGTTACAAATGCCGGACGCTGCTGCTTTATCCAACCAATCTTTCAGTTCGTCACGTGTCGCTCCAACACATGTGAAATGAGCCATTGCTGTTCGATGAAATGTCTGCTGAATCTCATTACACCAGAATGCAGTTCGATCCTGAGTGGACCCACCAGCTCCGTAGGTGCATGACACAAATGCCGGATCGTACTCGATCAGTGTCTGGAGATTTCTCTTCAGTGCCGCATCACCTTCCGCCGTCTTCGGAGGGAAGATCTCAATCGACATGACAAATTGCTGGTCTTGAAACAGTTGAGAAAGTCGCATCGGTTTAAAGGCTTGAGGCGTCAAAAGGAGTGTTTGCGGATCGTAGAGTAACAGGTTGCAGTCAACAGATGACAGAACGAGGAGAACTACCAATGATTGTGTGACTACAGTGATTCGATAACAAAGCGGCTTACATTTCCTGCCCTGTTAGACGAGCGACTTCGTTCACATCTTTATCACCGCGGCCGGACAAACAAACCACGATTACGTCATCCTTGCTTCGCTGTACAGCCGCTTTCATGGCGTAGGCAATCGCGTGTGAGGTTTCAATCGCAGGGAGAATACCTTCCGTTTTTGCCATCGTACTGAAAGCGGCCAGCGCTTCATCGTCCAGTATGTTAACGTAATTGACTCGACCACAGTCTTTCCAGTAACTGTGTTCCGGCCCAACACCTGGATAGTCAAGGCCCGCAGAAATCGAATGCACGTCTGAAGTCTGGCCGTCATCGTTCTGCAGTACGTAACTGTAGCTGCCGTGCAGGATTCCCGGTTTGCCATGAGTCAGCGTGCTGGCATGATCGCCCGGCTTTCCGCCTCGACCACCCGCCTCAACTCCCGTCAACGCCACGGCTTTGTCATCGACAAATGGATAGAACATACCTGCGGAGTTCGAGCCACCTCCAACACAGGCGACGACTTCGTCCGGAAGTCGACCGATCTGATCCAGGCATTGCTCCCGAGCCTCACGGCCGATAATCGCCTGAAAGTCGCGAACCATCATTGGAAACGGATGCGGGCCAACAACACTACCGATGATGTAGTGTGTGTCTCGCACCGAAGCCATCCAGTCACGCATCGCTTCGTTGATGGCATCTCTCAGAGTTCTTGAGCCTGTCGTCACAGGGCGAACTTCCGCGCCCATCGTTCGCATAATGAAGACATTGAGCTTCTGTCGTCGCACATCTTCTTCACCCATGTAAACGACACAGGGAAGTCCGAAGCGAGCACACGCTGTGGCCGTTGCAACACCGTGTTGTCCTGCTCCGGTCTCCGCGATGACACGCGTCTTTCCCATTCTTTTGGTCAGCAACACCTGACCCATAGTGTTGTTAATCTTGTGGGCACCGGTGTGGTTCAGATCTTCTCGCTTGAAGTAGATTCTTGCTCCACCGCACTTCTCAGTCAGACGTTCGGCGAAATAGAGCGGATTCGGGCGACCAACAAAATGACGCAGCAGGTCTTTCAGTTGTCGATCAAACTCTGGATCAAGCTTCGCCTCTTCATACGCCTGAGAAAGTTGATCAAGGGCATACATGAGTGTTTCGGGGACATATCGCCGTCCATACTCACCAAAACGACCGCGCTCATCCGGCACAGCGCTGACGGGAGATGATGCAGCCGGAGCAGTAGTTGCAATCGACATGAAATCCTCGGTTACTGACTGAATTCAGCTTCTATGGGAAAACGGCAATCCGTACTCGTTACGAGACAGAAAACGGCTACGAGCCTGGAAAGATGCAGCTTCGTGATCTGTATCAAATTCGTCTTTAAATCTCAGACCGCGGTTTCGATCATTCTTTCAGAAACCGTCGTTTTGATTCCGTGAGTTGTGCCTCTGATTATAGCGGAGACCACAAAAACACCCGCGAGGTCTAAGAATTTCCCCGGAAATTATTGCTGACCGTGCTTCAAATCTGCCAATAATTCGAGCAAATCTTGCTCGGATCGTCCCTGAAAGCTGTTAACTGTCCATCGGCAAGTCTGCAATTTCCTGTTTCCGGAACAATCCAGTCAAAGCCCGGCTTCCGGTGTCCGTCAATGTTGACGCGTTCCTGTGTTAGCCCATGTTTGATTTGTTGACATCGTCACGAGACTGAGAAGTTGATCTGACAATGGTGTTCTCTGTTGCGATCATTCTCTCTTCAGGCATTTGCATTTGTTTGCTGAGGTGTCTGAACTGACATGTCGTGAATCAAACGACGAAGTTCTGAGACTGCTGTGCGTTTTTCCAGAACCAGAGTCATGGCTGATGCTTCCAGCGTGGTGAGTCCTTCTGTTATGGCTTGCTCCCGAAGTCTGTAGGCAGGCAGGCCTTCACTGATCGCATTTCTGAGACTGGGTGTGATCAGCATTGTCTCAAACACAGCCGTGCGTCCTCGAAATCCCGTATAGAAATTGAGTTCCGTCGGGATACCTCGGATCAACTGTGGTGGTGTTTCCGGTGGCACGCCAAGCGAGCAGCATTCCTCCGGGGATGCCGCATACTCCTCTCGCGCATCTGCAGAGACCGTTCTCACAAGTCGTTGAGCAATTACGCCGCGCAAACAATCCGCAATGGTCATTGATGAGATGCCAAAGTTGCGGAGCACATCGATCGCCGAAGCCGTGTTGTTGGCATGCAGCGTTGAAAGTACCAGCACGCCGGTTGTGGCAGCTCTGCAGGCGATCTGGGCCGTCTCAGCGTCGCGAATTTCACCGATAGAAATGATATTCGGATCCTGTCTCAAAACGCCTCGCAGAGCATTCGTAAACAGAAGTCCTGTCTTTGGGTCAACCTGAATCTGATTTGCTCCAGGGACCCGTCGCTCAACGGGATCCTCAATAGTTACGATACTTCTGTCCGGCTGATTCAGGCTAGAGAGCAAGCTATACACGGTTGTTGTTTTCCCGGCTCCGACAGGGCCAACAACCAGCAGTAAGCCATAGGGAGCCCCAAGCAATGAGTGCACATCATTCATCTGCTCTGCCGTGAAACCCAGGGACTCCGGCGCGACGAACTCTGCGGCATCGGGCATCAGACGCAATACAAGTCGTTCGCCATAAATTGTCGGGCTGCTGCCCACGCGCACATCTCTTGGAAGTCCAGCAAGTTGAGCCGCTGAAATGTGCCCATCCTGAGGAAGTCGCCTGTCGGTGATATCCATTCCGGCGAGAACTTTTATTCGACTGAGGATGTGAAGGGCCTTCGCCGCTGGAACCTGAACAATGTCCTGAAGTGCACCATCAATTCGAAAGCGAATTCGAGTTCCCTCTTCGGCAGGATCCAGGTGGATATCTGTCGCTCGATGAGCAAAGCCTCGCTGCAGAATGACGTTAACGAGTGACGATGGCTCGACAACGCTGAGTAGTTCTGAGAGTTCTGCAGCTAAAGCAGAATTCCCAAGACGCGTTTCTTTGCGTGATGCAGGAAGAGGAGTGCGTGACTCAAGTTGAGAACCGGACGATCCTGGTGACGCATCTTCGGTATTCATGGGGAACGGCCACAAAAAGAGGATTCGAACTACTTTGCTGAGACTGGCTTAACGGTGCTCGCTTTTTCTTGCTTTGGTGCAAAATCTCGAAGTGATCGAAAAACACTGATCGGGTTACCTCGAAACACCAGCGTCGACAGAACCATGATGCTCAGTAACACGGCTCCGGCTGACAGCTTTCGACGTATACCGTCCTCTTTAATGAGGGCGATCAGTCCAGTCGTCAACGCGGCAGATCCTAACAGCAATGCGGCCAACTGTGAGTTAACCCCCAGTACCGTCTCACGCTTCAGGAACATCGGAATCAGTGCTAACGCGGCAACAATCGAGAAAGGGACTGAGACGGCGACGAGTAAAGTTCTCTCTCGCTTTTCCACAAGAGCCGACTCTGACACACCCAACGAATAAGCCGCTTCTTCTCTGGTATCTGTGATCGTCCAGACGCGAGCCAGTCCGGAAGTCTTCAGCACCGATGTCACGTCCTCATGGGGGCTGACGACCGAGAACTGCCCCTGACGTTTCTGAGTAGATTTCCAGAGCCGAACAAGTCCCGCCACAACACCGCTGTTGATGTACTTCAGGCGTGAAAGATCCAGTAACAGATTGGGGGCCGCGGCAAGTTCAAAGTTTGATATGGCGGCCGACACGGCAGCCTCAAGGTCAGCCCACGACAGTTTCGAAAGCAGTGGGTCGCATTGAATCGCGTTGTATCTCTTGTGAGCTTCGAAAGGAAACGGCTCCGTCGATTCTGATTGCTTAATGTTGGTCGATTCTGATTGCTTAATGTTGGTCGATTCTGATTGCTTAATGTTGGTCGATAAGCTCTTTGAAGGCCTCTCCCCGGGCTTCACCAAATCCAGCTCGCCGGTATCTTCCAATTTTAAAAATGCCAGTGCCGCAGCGCGAGACGGCATGATGCGCCAATGTTCAAGTAGTCCACTGATCTGCAAAGATTCCTTAACCGCGTCGCTCTCAGTGACGAAAATCAGATTCCGGGTTCGCGAGTCCAGTGATTTCCAAATTCGAAGCAGACTCGCAAGAAGCCCATCTGGTAGCCGAGTTAGCGTCGGGGCAATCACGACGACACTGCCGATGTTTGATTTCTGGATGAGTTCCAGTACACGATTGGTCGCCCCTTCGATCTGCTCCCAGGGCATGTTGAGGAGTTCGTTTGTGAATTCAAGGTGGCAATACGAAGAGTGATTCTCGAACGAAAAACCGCTCATACCCCATCCCTCGGCGACGACTGAAAATCGGGAAATGACTTCGAGCAAAAAACTGGCGATCTGGCCTTGCGACAACTGCAGTGCCTCAACACGCCTGGGCTCAGTTGCTTCCGCATTCTATGGATTGTATTCACACGTAGTTGGAGCGGACAACTCGCGACGTCCTCTGCTCCGTATCCCAGGAAACGCAAAAAGCCGCCCGAAACCCAATTTCGAGCGGCTTTTGTCTTCGTCAGACGTTGAGCAATCCGTAGCGTTGCAGTGTTGTACGAAGTGCTGCAAGCTGAGAATCTGTCAGCGGAGTCAGCGGCAGGCGAACTTCACCGCAATCACGCCCCAAAAGTTTCATGGCTGCCTTTACAGGAATCGGGTTCGTTGAAAGCCCCAGCATGTCGCGGCAAAGCGGGAACAGCTTGTGGTGCAACTCCTGTGCTTTAGCAATGTTGCCGGTCTGAAATGCGGTTACCATCGCCTTAACGTCCTGAGGAACGATGTTTCCTGCCACAGAAACAACACCGCTGCCGCCCAGGGCCAGCAATGGCAACGTAAGGCTGTCGTCTCCGGAAAGTACCGTCAGATCGGAAGCAGCCAGAATCTGAGACGCCTGGTCCATCGATCCCGTTGATTCCTTGATTGCCACGACACTTGGGCAGGTATCCGCAATCCGGCAGATTGTTTCGGGCTCCATATTCTTGGCCGTTCGCCCCGGAATGTTATAGAGCACGATCGGAAGATCAACATGCTCGGCAACCGCGCGATAGTGCTGAAAGAAGCCTTCCTGTGTCGGCTTGTTGTAATAAGGTGCGACCATCAACGCGCCAGTGGCACCGGCACGCTTCGCCGAAGCCGTCAAGCGGATGGCTTCGGCTGTGCTGTTCGATCCTGTGCCCGCCATGACTTTGATTCGTCCGGCCGCATGATCGCAGGTAATTGCAATTACTCGCTCATGCTCGTCATGTGACAGAGTTGGACTTTCGCCAGTTGTGCCGACCGGAACCAACCCATCCGTTCCGGCTTCAACGTGGAAGTCCACAAGAGCTTTCAGCATGCTCTCGTTCAGCGAGCCGTCGCTGTTCATCGGCGTCACAAGGGCCACTGTCAGTCCCGAAAACAATTCACCACGTCTTGCCATGACTCAATTCTTTGTGCGAAAAACTCTGAGAGAAAACTTAATTGACTTCTAATTGCGGCTCCAATCTGAACCGCATTGATACCAACAATCGCTTTGACACCGCGTGTGCTGGTGAGGACTCACCTGAAAAGACATTCAGCCGATGTTTCTACGGCCTTCAATTGCAACCTGCAAACGAATCAGCCACGTTTTCGCCAGTCGATCCCGGAAAGACTGGCCAGTGCCAGCATTAACGCATGAGTCCCGTTTCTGCCAAATCCCTGCGCTTTTACCGCCAGGTAAAGTTGTTGACCAAGGGCCAGACCCGGCAGGGAAAGCCCCATGCGTCGTGATTCCTCCAGAGCAATCCCCATATCCTTAATGAAATGCTCGACGAAGAAACCGGGATCGAAGTTGTTGTCGATGATGCGAGGTCCCAGATTTGACAGCGACCAGCTTCCCGCAGCACCGCTGGAGACCGACTTCAAAACGGTTGGCAGATCCAGCCCGGACTTGTATCCGTAAAGCAGCGCTTCACAAACGCCGATCATGCCTGTTGCAATCAGGATCTGGTTGACGGTCTTCGTGTGTTGTCCCGAACCCGCTGGTCCCTGATGCACGATGGTCTTGCCCATGGCTTCCCACATCGGCTGCAAAGAACTTACGACGTCTGCGTCTCCACCAATCATGATCGATAGAGCGGCATTGCGAGCACCGATGTCTCCACCGGAAACTGGAGCATCCACGCTGTGCACACCCGCAAGCTTCGCGGCTTCGTAGATCTCAATGGCGAGCGATGGCTGACTGGTCGTCATGTCAACCAAAACAGTTCCCGGCTTTGCCCCTGCCAGAGCCCCCTGCTCTCCCAGCATGACTTCTCGCACGTCAGCCGGAAATCCCACGATGGAGAAGATCACGTCTGAATTCTGAGCAACCTCTTTCGGAGTCGCGGCCCATGTCGCTCCCCGAGAAACAAGGGCTTCGGCCTTCTGCTTAGTTCGAGAATAGACGGTGGCAGAAAAGCCCGCATTCATGAGATGCCCGCACATGCTGGATCCCATAACCCCGGTTCCAATCCAGCCAATCCGAGTTTTCCCGGGTACAACTTGAGGGATCGCCATGACTTTGTTCCTGAAGAACTATTAATCAAACATTTCTCGCACCGTACCCTTTTCGGAGTCGGCGCATCATCATCAGAACCGAGAAGTATACCGGTTATCGCGGGATCTTCCACAACGCCGTCCATGTCTCTTACACTTCGCAGATGCCAGATCCTCCACCGTCAAAACGCCGACAACGCCTGACGTCCAGTCATCCTGCAGACGGTTTCTCTGCTGCAACGCATTCCGACGACAGCGTTTTGCAAGCGGAACCGGAACCTTCCGTGCCCTATGCGGAATTGCATTGTCGTACAAATTACTCCTTTCTTGAGGGGGCTTCCCACGCTGACGAACTTGCCGCGCGGGCGAAGGAACTGGGACTTCACGCATTGGCGGTCACGGATCGAAATTCCCTCGCGGGAGTCGTCCGGGCTCATGTGGCGGCAAAAGAAGCGGGGTTGCGGCTGCTGATCGGTGCGGAAATCGTGCCGTCGGACGGCCCTGCTCTGGTTCTACTGGCTTCAGATCGAGCGGCCTATGGTCGGCTTTCGAGATTGATCACCGTTGGCCGCCGTCGCGCACCCAAAGGAGAATGTCGGCTGACTGTGAACGACGTTGCCGAACATGCCGACGGACTCATCTGTTGTGTTCCTCTGAGTACAGAAACGCGACTACGATTCGAACGCCGCTTTCAGCCGGAGGGGCCCTGCACCGTTGCAGACTACGATCTCCTCAAGCTTCGAGAGATTTTTTCCGATCGCTGTTACGGTCTGGCGGAGCTTCATAGCGGTCCGGCGGACGAGATCCTGTTGCAGCGCTGGTTACAGCAAGGAACAGACTGTCGTATCCCGATCGTGGCTGCGAATGATGTGCATTATCATGTCGCCCGGCGTCGCGCACTACACGACGTTGTGACCGCCATTCGCTGCTCACAGTCGCTTCAGTCGCTGGGGCATGAATTGTTTCAAAACGGCGAGCGCCATCTGAAGTCCGGCAGTGAACTCAGCGAATTGTTCGGTGGTCGGACGGATCTGATCGAGCGAACTCTTGAAGTAGCCGACCGTTGCCGCTTCTCACTCGATGAACTGCGTTATGAGTACCCTGAGGAATTGATTCCAACAGGTGTTTCTCCAATCGAACATCTGGCCGGACTCACGTGGGCTGGCGCGGCGAAGAGATATTCCGAAGGTGTCCCGCCGAAGATTCGCGATCTAATCCAGCATGAACTGACTTTGATCGAAGAACTCCATTACGAAGCCTATTTTTTGACGGTCTATGATCTGGTCCGCTTTGCTCGTGAACGCGGGATTTTGTGTCAGGGACGCGGCTCGGCGGCAAATTCTGTGGTCTGTTTTTGTCTCGGAGTTACCTCCGTCGATCCCAGCCGGATTGATGTTCTATTCGAGCGATTCGTCAGTCGAGAACGCAATGAAGCGCCGGATATCGACGTGGATTTCGAGCACGAACGCCGAGAAGAAGTCCTGCATTATCTTTTCGATCGCTATGGTCGCGATCGGGCGGGAATGACCGGTGCGGTGATCACGTATCGGCCTCGCTCGGCCATCCGTGATATCGGCAGAGCGCTTGCTCTGTCGAACGATCGAATCGACAAGCTGGCCGGACAGATGGAACATGTCGATCGCGCGGAACTGTTCCCGGAGCGAATGCGCGAAGGCGGAGTGGATCCCGAATCAAAACTTGGACGTCGCCTGCTGGAGCTACTGAACTCATTGCTGACATTCCCTCGACATCTTTCACAACATTCTGGTGGCATGGTGATGTCACGCGGACTTCTGAGCGAACTGGTCCCGATTGAGAATGCGTCCATGCCGGGGCGAACGGTTATTCAATGGGACAAGGATGATCTCGATGCACTGGGGTTGCTGAAAGTTGATTGTCTGTCGCTGGGAATGCTGAGCTGTATAAGGCGAGCGTTCGATCTGATTCAGAAACATCACGGTCGCACGTTAACGTTGGCGAATGTGCCGTCAGAGGATCCTCAGGTTTACGACATGGTCAGCGCGGCCGATACGGTTGGCGTGTTTCAGATCGAAAGTCGCGCGCAGATGAGCATGCTGCCGCGACTGAAGCCTCATTGCTTCTACGACCTGGTGATCGAAGTCGCGATCGTGCGTCCAGGACCGATTCAAGGGGACATGGTTCATCCTTATCTGCGGCGCCGTGCTGGAGAAGAGCCGGTTGAGTATCCCAACGCGGCCGTGCGATCAGTGCTCCACAAGACTTTGGGAGTGCCGATCTTTCAGGAACAGGCGATGCGTCTGGCGATAGTGGCGGCCGGGTTTACTCCGGGAGAAGCCGATCAGCTTCGCCGCGCGATGGGGGCGTGGCGGAAAACGGGTGTTATCGCGAAATTTCATGAAAAGCTGGTGACGGGAATGATCGAACGAGGATACGACGGTGAATTCGCCGAACGTGTCTTCAAGCAGATCAGCGGTTTCGGAGAGTATGGGTTTCCGGAATCTCATGCCGCCAGTTTTGCGCTGCTGGTTTATGTGTCATCGTGGATAAAACGCTACTACCCGGCTGTCTTTGCCGCGGCGTTGATCAATAGTCAGCCAATGGGGTTTTATGCTCCCGCACAACTTGTTCGCGATGCTCGCGAGCATGGAGTCATGCTCCTTCCGGCTGACGTAAATGCCAGTGACTGGGACTGCACTTTAGAAGCTCAGAAGCAACCTACAGATCCTGGCAAATCCCCATTTTCGCATCGTGATCAGTCTCATGCCCTGCGGCTTGGGTTTCGTCTGCTGCGAGGTTTTTCGGAAGAGTACGCAAGGACGATCGAAGAGACTCGTCGGCGTGGCGGGCGATTTCAGTCGCTGGAGGAATTCGCACGTCGCACACAGCTCAGTCGATCTGTTCTGCAATTACTGGCTCGTGCCGATGCGTTTGCTTCCCTTGAGATTGATCGCAGGAGTGCCTACTGGAAATCTTTGCCATCGCGCGATCGGTTGCCTTTGTTCGATGATGAACGAATTCCCGCTGTTGAAGACGTTGCTCCGGAACTTCCGGAGATGTCAGCTCAGGATGAAGTCGTGGAAGATTATTCATCGGCTGGCCTGACGCTGCGAAAGCATCCCGTGAGTTTTCTTCGTGAGCAGCTTATCCAGCTGAAGGCCGTCACGTCAGAGCAGCTGAGTGAATTGGAGCCGGATCGTCGAGTCAAAGTGGCCGGTTTGGTATTGATGCGTCAACGTCCGTCTACTGCCAGCGGCATCACATTTGTAACGCTGGAAGATGAGACAGGAATTGCCAATCTGGTTGTATATCCGTCCGTGTGGCAACACTTCCGACAGACCGCGCGTTTTGCATCAGTTATTCTTGCGACAGGTCGTTTGCAACGAGAAGGCGATGTCATCCATGTGGTTTGTGAGCGACTGGATGATGTCAGCAAGATGCTGGCGCAGATCGATTCGAAGTCCCGGAATTTCCGCTGATGCAACGAACAATTTTGGGGCTGCCATCAGCCGGAGCGCGTTAACGTCCGGTTTGTAGAATTCTGCTTTCCAAATCAGGTCCCTGCATCCAATATCTGCTGAGCCGGATTCAGTCCGGTCAGCGTTTCCCACTTCGCCATTAATCTCGAAAAAACAGACGTGGGCTGCGAGATCTCAAATCGTCGGCCGTCGATATGGCTCACGGGCAGCAGGCCGACAGGAGTTGACGATAGAAATGCTTCGTCGGCCGACGATAACTCATCAGCAGAAATCTGCCGCCGACAAAATGGGATCTGTAAAACCGACGCCAGTTCCTCAACAACCTCAGAGCTAAGACTCTTCAGGATTCCTCGGTCGGGCGTAGAGATCTTTCCGTCACGAACGAGGAAGAAACACGATGTGCTGGTCTCGGTGATGAATCCGGCATGATCAAGCAGCAATGCTTTACTTCCCGGTTCAAGCCTGGCAGCCTGCTGATCGGCCAGCCACCAATGTAGTCGGTTCCGAACCTTATGTTCTACTGGAAAGCAGTCATCAGGAATCTGTCGAACATCGGGAATTCGCAGCCGCACACCATGCTGAAGACCAGAGTGCCACAATTGGAATGGCAGCACAAATGTGTGGATCACCGTTGTCGACTGATTAGCAAGACCAGCCAGATAAGTGGGGTTCGAACCGGCTGTCGAAAACAGCACGATGCCGAGGTCCTGGTTCTTCGAAATCAGTGAGGCATTGTGTCGAATCATCTCTTGCGCCGCCGTGGCTAGTTCCTCACTGCTCCAGCGCCGAGGAAACCCCAACGCGTTGAGCGAATTTGTCAGCCGGCCAATATGCTGATCCAGTCGAAACGGTCGGTGATGATAGGTGCGAGCCATCTCCGTTACCGCCGCGCCGGCCACAACACCAAGATCCCAGACAGGAAGACCTGTCTGGGAAAATGGCTGCAGATGTCCGTTGATCCAGGCAAGTGGTTCAGACATGAGAACTCAACAGATCCTTCAATAGATCTCCACTGTTTCTGCGACATTGGACAGAGGAAATAGCACTCGCCGCAATGGAAGAGAGGACAATTTTCAGTTGGTTCCTCGTCGAAAGTAAAGCCAGTTACTTAGTAGTTAACATTCGACGCTGGGCCAGTTTGGACGACATGGCAAACCCGATGATCAACGCTAACTGCACGCCAGCAAAGACCCCAAGTGCGAGCAACCGGCCTTCGGTAAATCCATAGGTATGAAGTCCGGCCTTTAGCTCGTTAACACCAAACCATGACCAAGCTGTCACAATATTGCCGACCATAGCCAACACGGCCGTGCCATAATCGTTGACCATTTTGTCCCAGCGAGCATGCAGGATCACGGCATTCCAGAGGACGACAGCATGGCTCCGTTTTCCTTGGGATCCCAGCCCCAGAACCGTCCCCAGGAATCGTCAGCCCAAAGTCCGCCAAGAACGGTACCAACCAGACTGAAAAACAACGCAAAACACAAAGTCCCATAGACCAGCTTTCCGCAGTCCTTGAGTTCCGCCGAAAATGTTGATGCATTCCCGCCGGGAGCGAGTGATCGCCCGAGAATCGCCTGGACACAGTAGAATAGCCCTATGAATCCTGCGAGGAACGTTGCCGCATATCCGAGTGTGATACAGACCACATGAGTTGCCAACCAGAACGTCGTATCCAGAACAGCCTGCATTACGCCCAGAGTGTCCCCTTCATCTCGCGCCAGATAATGGGCGATGACCAGTGAGCCTGCACCAACAGACGCTCCCAGAATATTGCCAATACCGTTCTTCATGACGAGCTCTACAACGAACGAGGCAATCACAACTGCCCATCCGATAAAGATGGCAGACGAATACAGATTGGTGACCGGCGGGCGTCCGGAAATCTGCATACGCATGACCAGCGCCAAGGAATGCAGAGCGAAGGCCAGAACCAGCAGGAACAGACTCGTGCGACGAAGTGTTGTGCCAAGGAACAACCAGCCCATAAACGAGAACACGATCACCATGACATACGGATATGTGGCCTGCATGAAGGGTTCAAAGAAGTTGAACCAGGCTTCTTTTCGAACGGTTGCCATGTTCACATGAGGCACGGTTCCGGAGTCGAGCATTTCGCGATAGCTGCTGACTGCGGTATTGAATCCCTCAACGTCGCCAGCCTGCCATGTCTTCAGCAGCGTCGCGACGTAGCCTGAAGTCTTATCGAAGGTGTCTGAGCACTCTCCGCCGGGCAACAGGTGGGCTGCTCTCTTGTGGAGATCGTCCCATACAAGTTTTGCCAACTCGACATTCATCGCATTTGCCAGAGCTGGGGCATCATCCGAACCCAGCTTCTGCAACTTTGTGCGAATCTCCAGCAGACGTTTGTCCTGCGGATCTGATTCTGAGATGACAGAAAAGACTTCAAATAACTCTGAAGAAATACGTTCTGATGCGATTTCGCGAGCCTTTTCCGGCGGAACGGCGGCGGCAATTTGTTCTGCCGTGCTGCCCGATTCGGCAGCAGAGATCAGCCCGAGAATTTGTCTCAGAAACGTGTCATCGACGCGTGCAATAGCTTCTGCAGCTCGTTGTTGAATGACCTTTCCATCTGTTGTTTCCTGCTGAGTGTCTCCGCTGCCGCCGCCCAGGATTTTGTAGCTGCCAATCACTGATTTTGTAACCAGCTCCTGAGGCAACTTGTCCTGCATGTAGGCATTAAACTCGTCCCACGTTGAGAGCTGATTTTGCTTCATCTGCTCATTCAGTTGACGCACAGCATTTGCGCCGACCAGAGTTTCCCACGATCGCTGTTCATCACTTGATCCGGTTGGAACGGCCATCACAGCGGGCTCGTTCCCCAACAGACGCAAAATTCGCCAGCAGTCGATGTAAGAACCCAGTAAACTGTCTGAGTTCCGCATCAGGAACATCTGCGAAAGCTGATCAATCCTACTCACTGTTTCGAACAATCCTGAAACTCGACGCTCCAGTGTCGTCAGTGAGTTTTCCTGCTTATCACGCTGCTTCTGGCGAGCCTTCTGCAGAATTGAATCCAGCTCTTTAATGTTCTTCTGGATCTCAACCATCGAATAGGTGAGCCCACCGCGTTTTTCCAGACCCAGCAATGACAAAACCTGATCATCATCAATCTTGATGATTCGATGACGAGCGGCCACTTCTGGTCGGCTGACGACATCCAGCAACCATTGTACAGCGGGCCGACGACGTACCATCAGGGAACGCATTCTTGATTCCACTGCGTCTTTTCCAGAGGAACTGACAGTGGCCATCTTTTCGATCCACTCGGTATATGAACCCTCGAACTTCTCCAGTTCTGCCACCGGTACATTGGGCCATGCTTTACTGAACTCAGTCAGGATTTTCTTCCGTTGCTTCGGCTCACCGAGTTCCGCCGACTCAAGCTCCCCTTCAAATCCAGACTTGTGGGAATTCACAAGCAGTTGTGTTCGAGCAACCGAATCGATCGGCTGAGCACGGCCGCTCCATGCGATCGGCAATTGCGCGAAGCCATACAGATTCATGGTGCTCGGATCTTCTTTTGGAGGGCGAGCCTTACTTCCCAGCCACGCCGCAAAAATCAATGCGATAACCAGAGGAATCCAGAGCGATTCAATCAGAGAAGGCTTCTCCAGATTCGTCACCAATGCAGCATCTGCAACCTTTGCTGGCGCAAATCCCGGACGATCAAGGAGACTTGAGGAGCCAACGCTTGACGTCTGTGCTTCTGGAGCAACTTTCTTTGCTGTCCGTTCTGTTTTATCAAGGAACCGGAATAGAGTCTGTCCGAACTGAGCAAACATGCCAAAGGACACAATCATGCAGGCGATGTAGGGCAACATCCAGCCAGTGTTGTTCACGACCGATATCGTCGACGCTTCCTTTCCGTCTTCGAGTGCCTGGAAGCCCGACTGATAAAATGTCTCACCCTTGTACCGCAGAGGATTGTTCATCCACAAAGTAAACTTGTCTGTCGATCCATCATTCGGATTGGTGATTTCAATCTCTGACCGATAGTCACGCGGCGTCGCAGTCCCGACGTAATTCGTGCGGCTGACATCAACCAGCTTGACCTCGTAAGGTTTATAGTTGCGCTGAAATCGCAGGTAGAAGAAGTAGTCCTTGCCATCAACCGTGGCTTTTTCCGCGAGCGGCGCGCCGCGCAGTTCGCTGACGTTCTGAGCCACCAGCATCGTCTGCAGAACTTTTCCACCATCGCGGCTCACCACGTCGATATAAATGGCGCTTTGATCGTGTGAGTCATCCATCCCTGTAACGGGCTCAAGTCGTTCGGGAGCAGCAAACGATCCCAAGCCGGCATCGGTTCGCAATTTGTCACCAGGAATCAAGCCCCGCAATCGACTGTTGCGCTGAAACTCACGGACAACTACATCAAACGGCAAGGAGGGAAGGCTGATAACTTGACCGGGGGCTGGCGGTGAAATAGCCGCTTCGTCTGATTTCTCCGGAGCTGCTGTCGCTGCCTTCAGCAATCGTTCTTCGGGAATCACAAGGACCTGATCTTTGCCATCCGTTTTCTGCGTGATGATAGCCAGTTCACGTTCGCGGATATCTCGGATGAACCCCGATGTTTCTCCTTCCACCAACGACAGCATGTTCTCCTTGGCCAGCAGACCGACCTGAAGTTCACTGATCATGAGCATCGCGACACCAAAATGCAGTAACGCGATGCCTCCGCGTTTGTCGAACAGCAGGTTAGACCCCAACAGCAGAACCAGCGAACACGCGGCGCCCTTGAGAAGCTGCCACAGAATTCTCATGGAAGAAAGGTTAAGCCGTGCTTTTTCACCACCGAGCACGAAGTAAAGCAGGACTCCGATCAATGACATCGCGATCAGCAGCATGACGCCTCGAGTCAGCTTTGAACTGGCTTTGGCAAGGATCGCTGTGGCCAGAGCTGCCAGTCCCGAGATACCAAGAACACTCAGCAGGAGATACCAAATTTGTCCGGGGCCCAACACCGTGTCACCGTACTCGACCCCTGTCTGCATGTTGCCCGTAATGACGACACCGGCCGTCAGGATCAGACCGACAACTACAAGGCCGATCCCGGCTGCCAATCTCAGACCTTCCACGCGAACGCGAAACTTTAGTGCATGAGCTGTCGTGAGATTCGCAAGCATGATCCAGCCGATCGTCCAGCCTCCTGGGAAAGGAATCTTTCCGAAGATACCGAGGCTGTCTGCAATCTTGTCTCCCTGGTCACCAAACATCGACGGAGGGAAAAGATCTCGAACCTGAATCCATGCGATGTACGTCCGGAAGTACTCTGCCATGACTTGCCAGACGTCTCGACGAGCCTGTGCAAGGCTGCCGACGAATACAATGAACATTGCCAGGATGAACAGCACGCACGTCAGCTTCAAAGAAGCCAACGCTCGTATCGCGGTCATCAAGGAGTTTTCCAGTTCTTGCGGGAATGCTTCGCCGTCTTTTCGACCGGACGAAAGATCACCAGGCAATGTGGTTGAAGACATGACGGTTTCCTCTGATTTATTATCGTGTTTGGGGCACGAGTTACTCGTATGTGTCGTTAATGGCTGGAGTTGATACTCTCTTCCATCTTTGGTTCGAGCAGTTTATTCAACGTTGAGTGATTCACAAAAACTTCGAAAGGCGGCTCGTTGTACTTCTGCCGTAGAATTCGAACTTCGATACTTGAAGACCCATAACTTGTCTTTGTAGCTGGCGATCATGCCAAGGATCGTTTCCGTATCACTCTTGATCGCTATCCATTGGCCTGTTAGCCCCTTCAACGTCAGCGTCTCGACATCCTTCATCATCTCGGCCGGATCAATTTCCGGAAGCTGTAACTGTCCTCGCCATCGCACAAACTGCGGCTCGACTCCAGCAGTTCCGGGCAGATCGCTGACCGTAATTCGAGCAGACGCATCCGACGGCCCCGCAGTCCAGGCAAACGCACTGAACTGATCGTTTTGAGCCGCAACCCAGTCTTTCGGGACTTCCCAGCGAAATGGAACCGCTTCAAACTGGTCACGAAGAAGATCCGATGTGAGAACCTTTTCGTCTTCCCGTGCGACCTCGTATTCGCGGATGTCCGAACTGCTGCCGCAACCGGAAAGAGTAAAGAGGAGAAGTGTGATGTGCAGGGGCAGCTTTTTCATGGATCAAATCGAAGGTGGGGCGAGGCGGGAGTTAAAAGGGGCAGTCAGTGACGGGCGTTGTTCAGGTCAGGTCGGAGAAACAAAATGTCAAGATGTTCCGTGAAGGGCATCCGCACCGCCCGGAGCGAAACCCTTATAAACAGTTGCCTGTAAGTGCCCGGCAACGGCAAACTGACAGAATCATTGAACTCCCTATTCTAGGCGAGTGAGACACGAATTTCACGGAGTTCAGCGGTTCTTCCAAAATCAACCGCCAACGCGATGGCACTCACGGCACATATCAAAACGGCGGTCGCTGACATGATTAACGACATTGAAGATTTGGCCGGTTTGTTGCTCCCAAGCCACAGCAGCGGCGGTTGGGGAGATCCAGATCGATTCCACGATCTGAGAAGCAACTGAGCCGGAACCGACTCGAACGTTCCCTGTCACGGTCGAATCACCCGGTTCGGACAATCGCGGTTCCACAGATCCATTGGCCGATTCCCTGCGTCCAAAACCAACGATCCCCGCTGTTTGGTCCGGATTCATGGACGTGTTTCGCTGTGCTTGTAGTGAACTGATCGACGGCAGGGAGTTTCCCACTACGGTTCCAATCAGCATGGAAGCCGACGCCACGATCCAGCCGGAGGTGACGACCGTACCGCGACGATTCGTATTCAGCGCCGGAGAAAACCCAACGTTGTCAGGAGTGATCGCCTTCTCCGCAGTGGATAATTCCGTGGGTTGAGTCACATCGGACTGCCGGAGGGCTGCAAGGACTCGATCATCCAAAGAATGATCGGGCGTACGCAAAGACAAAGCCCGAATTCTCAGTTCCAGTTCACTCATGAGCTTCTCCTTAATTCTTCTTCCAGCTTCATGATGGCTCGACGGTATCGAGTGGCCGCTGTTGCCGATGGTAATTCCAGCACTCCGGCGATTTCTTCAAACGTCAGCTCGGAGAAAATCTTCATGACCACAATCTGACGACTCAACTCGTCCAGTTGGTCAATTGCACTTTTCAGTGACTCCGTTTCATCGTTTTGATTCGCAGTCGTTGAACTACTGGATAACTGTGAATCAGAACCACCCGAAGCAAAAATCGATTCAGTGATGGATCGCTGGTGCTGTTGCCGACGTCGACAGTCAATCGCCGCATTTCGCACAGCCGCAAACACGTATGACGCAAGGCTGCCCTCAGGAGGTTCTGACTTCTGACAGAGTCGCGCAAATGCCTCCTGCACTGCGTCTTCCGCCATGCTGGAGCAGCCCGTCACGGTCAACGCCACTGAAAACAGTGACTGACGATGCTTTCGGTAAAGCTGCTCAAGTTCAGTGCGCAAGACGCTTTCCATGCCTGAGTTTTCACGGTCACTGCTTCGCCAGTCACCAAACTGTCTCCAGAAGTTCAATGCAAAACAGTCTTTCGACTATTTAACGAAGGGTTCCGGACGTTTGATTCAGCGCTCGACTAGAATTACACGCACCATGCGGCAGGATTTATTCAGGAATTCTGACCTGACCGCAAAATTCTGAAACTCGGCCCGAGAGGTCGCGTTGATCAAGGCTTACATCACTACTTGATCAAATAGCGTTTCGCGTCCCCAACGGTTTTGGGGTCCTTCTCTTCAAGCACTTTCAGATTGGCCATTGCTTTGACCGCGTGTTCCGGAAGAGCCGCAGCCGTGCCATCTGCCGCTGGCTCACCAACGTCACGACTACACTGAATGACGTAACGCACGATTGCCCGACGGATCGCAGGGATCTCAAAATTCTTGTCATCGTACAGAGCAATCAGGCGATCCTGAATACTCCAGTCTTTCCATCGCGCGAGGTCCGTAATCACAAGGTCGGCCAGTTCAGGACGATCAAGAAGAATATGCATCGACTGCTTCAGTCGATCTTTCGGAATTCGGTCTGGTTCATAAGTCCACATAAATCGCAGTGTCTGCATGACGGCGTAGGTTTCGCTGAACGGAAGCGGAATCTCTTTTCCTTTGGCGTCGGTTGCGACTTTGGTTCGCATCTTGGCATCTTCCAGAACCTTCAGGCCTTCTTCGCCACGGATCAGCAGGTATCCCGCCATCACGCCCTCAATCCCCAGGCGGAAGTCGGCGTCAAGAATCAGGATTTTCTTTTCCAATAACGCTGCATCTTCAGCCTGACCACACAGCCCGGCCATCAATCCGTAGAAGCCAATTCGTGTCACCGGAGTTTTTGAATCGACCAGCCATTGCAGAATTTTCTCGCGAGGCAGCTTGTCCTTCAGCGGCACAATCACGTTGTAGGGAGCTGCTGCAAATTCGGCAAACGCATCGTTCGACACCAGCAAGTCGGAATGTTCGAAGTATGGCAGAAAGTACATCAAACGTTCGGTCTGGGCTTTGGGATCCGTTACCGGTGCTGGCATC
>Ga0255095_1000084_pt1 | contig 57004 bp, 45 predicted proteins | sample Colum_Law_RepC_8_2_FD_188435 | JGI IMG/M metagenome (GOLD analysis project Ga0255095, IMG submission 188435) | Freshwater microbial communities from Columbia River, Oregon, United States - Colum_Law_RepC_8d | ecosystem: Environmental > Aquatic > Freshwater > River | place: USA: Oregon...
GGTGAGGGGGCCGTTTTTGCACGCTATATCCCAGGAAATCCCCCCTCATCCGGCCTAACGGCCACCTTCTCCCCCGAGGGGGAGAAGGGACTTTGTGCACGTGGCAAACATTGATGAAAAGGCAACTTCGGTGAAGCCGACTCTTCAAACATGGCGCTGTCCAGCTAATCAAGGCCGCCGGAAGAATATCGAACCCCCAACTCAGTCCGAAGACGTCTGGCGAGGTTCACAGCATCAACAGTATCGCCATGCAGACAGATTGTCTCCGCCTTGAGTGGAATTCGGACTCCGTCGACGCTCGTCACCTGTTGTTGTTGCACCATGGTCACGGCTCGCTGGATCACAAGGTCTGCATCATGCAGGACGGCTTCTGAATGTTCTCGGGGCACCAGAGTGCCATCAGCCTGATAGTTTCGATCGGCGAAGATTTCGCTCCGTGTTCGCAATCCAAGTTCCCGGCCGGCATCAATCAGGCAACTTCCTGAAAGACCGAACAGCCAGGCATCCGGGGCAAGCGCCTGAACTGACTCCGCGACCGTTAACGCGACGTTATGATCGACAGCCGCCAGATTGTATAGGGCTCCATGAGGCTTCACGTGGGACAACGAAACTCCCGCCGACTTCGCCACCGACAGCGACAACTCCAACTGCTGACTGACCATCTCCCGAATCTGCGCGGGCGTCATCGGGATGATTCTGCGGCCAAAGTTCGCACGATCGGGATATCCTGGATGTGCACCGAAGGCGACGTTTAAATCTCGGCAGGCGTCGGCCAGATCTTTCATTCTCTCGGGGCTTCCGGCATGCGCTCCGCAAGCCACGTTTGCCGAATGGATCCACGGCAGAATTGCGAGATCCAGCTTCAGCCCGGCGTCACCGTCCAACTCACCCAAATCACAGTTCAAATCGATTTGTTCTGAGTGACTCACGGAGCACTCCCTTTTGGTTCCGTCATGCGTTCTGAAATCCGGACACCAGGCATCAATCCAGACATTGTGATCGCATGGTCAAGATCAGCGCGTTGCTGCTGAAACAAACTCCGAGCTTCCTCCATGGTCGTTTCGACAAACCGCAAAAACTGACCGGGGCGAGCCTGAGCGGCCGAAGGAAGATCAGCACTAATGACATGGGCGATGCGTCGATAGCCGCCGGTCGGAGCACTATCGGCCATCAGCAAAATTGGTCGCCCATCCGGAGGCAATTGCACGGTCCCCATGGCAGTGCCCTCCGACAACATGTCGCTGGTGTTTTCCAGAATCAGGGGCGCGGCTGCAAGCCGATACCCCATGCGATCAGATTGCGATGTGACCAGAAACGACTCGTCCCGGAACCTGAACTGACTCTCCGCCGACATCATCGAAGAATGTTCGCCAGGGAGAACTCTGAGTGTAACCACATCTCCGGCAGGCAACGCCAGCGGTCTCACAAACCACGCTGGAAACGAAATCGCAGCACGCTCGCTGACGAAAGACACATCCGGTTCCGCACTGTTGAAATCCCCGACCGGCAGTTCGTCACCGGTCTTCAAGGCTCGTCCCCGTAAACCGCCAAGTTTAGAGCTCAGCAAAGTCGACCGGCTCCCCATAATCTCGGGAACGCTGAATCCTCCGGCCACCGCAAGATAACACCGGCACCCTCGCTGCGCTGCCTGAAAACGAATTCGAGTTCCCGCAGCCACATGAACTGGCTTATTCTGTGGAACGCTAAGCTGCTCCAAATTGGTTGTGATCGGAGAAAACTCTGCCCCTGTAATTGCAATGAGAGTCGGGGACAGGAACTCCAGTTCATCACCACTCAGAGTCATCTCCAGAGTCGCTGCTGTCGGTAAGTTTCCAACCAGCCGGTTCGCAAGTTCATGCGAGAAGCGATCCATGGCGCCCCCGGTGGGTACTCCAAACTGGCGAAAGCCAGGACGCCCCAGATCCTGAACCGTCGTCAACAGACCCGCGCGAATGACTCGGACGATACTCATTGCTCATCCTGCCATCTATGAAATTCATCAACGCTAATTGGAACGAAGCGAACCTGATCGCCAGCCGTTAACAGGCAAGGCCGAGTCACCTCTGCATTAAACAGGCTAAGCGGAGTTCGCCCGATGATATTCCATCCTCCGGGAGTTTCCTGCGAATAGATACCGGCCTGCGCCCCGCCAATCGCTACTGATCCCCGCGGCACTTTGAGACGCGGCGAACTTCGGCGAGGTGTCGCCAGTTCCGTCGGCAGTCCCGACAGGTATGGGAAGCCGGGCGAGAATCCTACCATCCGAACTGAGTATTCCGCGCCAAGAAATCGACGGATCACTTCATCCCACTCGAGTTGGTGCCTCCCAGCAACGTCGGCAAGATCCGGGGCAAATAGTTCGTCAAAGCAAACGGGGATCTCAATAATCGCAGGCGCCCCTGCAGGCAGGTCTTCAGTGCGGCTCAACGTCTGCTCGATCAACCTTGCGGCTTCCTGAAACGACATCCGACTCAGGCAAAAATGCACGGTAATTGACGTGAACGCGGGCACAACGGCAGTGAAACGGGCTGCGGAATCCGAGGTACCGCAAGCATTGAGCACATGCGTCAATTGCCTCACGGACCGGCTGATTTCTGCGTCGTCAGCATTGCTCCAGTGGATGATCACAGCGGAATCACCAAGAGGCCGAATGGACGGCATCATGAATCTCAAGCCTTCCGTCGAAAAGCGGGAACGAAACGCGAACTTTGCAGATCATCGCTATCCCCGAGCTATCCCAGTTCCTCGTGCGTTTCGGCAAGATTTGCCGCATACGCGGATGCTTCCCGACTGTCAAGTTGGGGGAAGTGCGATTCCGGACGAACGAAATTACAGGCAAACGTGACCTTTCAGTCGATTGACAGACAGCCAAGTCTCTTTCTACAAAGAGAAGCTTGGAAGGGGCCATAATTGTTTTGTGGGGCTTGATTTTATAGATCGATTCCCGAAGAATGTTTTTGCTCCGTGGTGGCAGACGTAAGAATTTCAGGGATTTCCGGAGGTTTTAATGCTGACTGTGAAGAATTCTGTGCGAATTGTGGTTGCCGGCGCTGTAGCCGTCGCGATGTTCGTTATGACAGGCTCAGAAGCTTTGGCTCGCCCAAAGTACGCCAATGTCATGAACACAACCTACCCGGACCTTGCAAAGAAGAAGGGTACAGACGGCAAGTTGACTTGCGCTGTATGCCACCCAAAGACCGACAAGAAGGTCCGTAATAACTACGGTGCCGCTGTTGGTGGCAAGCTGGAAAAGAAGAACGAAACTGACGAAGCCAAGATCAAAGAAGCTTTGACCAAGGCTGAAGGCGAGAAGAGCGCTACTGAAGGCAAGACCTTCGGTGACCTGATCAAAGAAGGCGAACTGCCAGGCACAAGCGACGCAGCAGCTGCCAACTAAGCTGTTTTGGCCCGCTGGCTGATATCACAGGGCGAGGTTCCTGATTAGGAATCTCGCCCTTTTTTCGTTATTCTCTTCCGGAAGCGGCCCCGGATCGGGAAAACTGAATTGAAGACGGGCCGCGAACCGATTATCCTGCTCGTTTCGCTGATAACTTGCGTGGTTGAACATGCCGGTGCCGGGGAATCGTGACGGTGAGGGATCCGTCGTTTTCGTAATTTCTAAAGAAACGGCTTATTGCCATGAGTACGCTGAAGAAAAACAAGAGAATCAAACGCGCTGCGGTGCTGGAGCTGTACGGAGATCTGAAGCCCGGTCGTGGAAACCAGAAGGTTGAGCGCGGCAAGGCAAAGTACCTCGGCGGTAACGGTCGCAAGACGACGGGAATCACGAAGCGAGTCTACCGCAAGAATCTGAAGAAGATTCAGGTGCTCGAAAACGGAGCTGTTGTTCGACGTCGCGTTCCTGTGAGCCTCATCCGCTCCGGCGGGATTGTTAAGCCAGTTGCCAAAGACCCATTTGCATTGCCAGACGCTAACTGATCACTCTGGTGCAAATACTTGATACAGAAAAAGGCCCGCGGATTTCCGCGGGCCTTTTTTATTTGAAGCTTGGGCTTATCTGAGTGCCGGCAATTCATTGTGCTATCAGGATCGATCTTTCAGGCCAGCACTTCATCAATGCGGCGACCGCCATTCACAACCGGCACTGGGCGTCCCAGCGGAGTTGTGTAGACTTTGTCTGAGTCGACTCCCATCAAAGAAAAGATAGTCCGCAACAGATCCTGAATTCCATAAGGATGTGTCGTCGGCAAGCTGGCCGTCGCATCGCTCGCTCCAACCACGGCCCCTCGCTTAATACCTCCGCCGGCCAGAATCACCGTCTGGCATTGCGACCAGTGATCTCGTCCGGCATCGTTGTTGATGCGAGGCGTGCGGCCCATTTCACCCATCATCACCACAAGCGTTTCATCCAGCAGACCTCGTTCATCAAGGTCCGAGATCAACGCACTGAAAGCTCTGTCCGTTGGAGGACACAACGCCTTTTCATGACTGGTGAAGTTATCAAAATGAGTATCCCAGCTACCGTGTTCAATACCAATGAACCGGCTGCCGCCCTCCACCAGCCGACGCGATAATAACGCGGACTGGCCGATTGAACTGTAGCCATAACGAGTGCGAGTTTCTGGTTTCTCAGCAGCCAGGTCGAAGGCCGCTCGTGCTTTTGGCGATGTCACGATTTCCATCGCCTTTTCATAAAACGCGGTCAGCTTCTGAGCAGGCCCGGACCCCGGAGAATTTGCTGCAGCTAATGTCTCAGCCTCTGCCAACAATTTTCGACGACGCGCGAAACGTTCGGAGGACACAGAGGCCGGAGCATCCAGATCCTGCACCTTAAAATCCGGCTGCGATGGATCATTATTGATTGTGAACGGAGCATAGGCCGCTCCATAAAATCCCGGACCGCCCGGGCCCAGAGGATTCGGTAGCTCAATGTAGGGCGGCACTTCACCGCCCGGCCCGAGTTCTCGCGAAATGATCGAGCCGAGTGAAGGGTACAGCTCATTAAACGGAACACCCTTAGCCTGCCCATCGGCAAAGCTGGGCGGATATCCGGTCAACAGCCAGTGCCGCCCAGTCTGATGTGCATTGTCGGCATGACTGTGAGATCGCAAAATCGTGTACTTGTCGGCGATCTGAGCACACATTGGCATCAGTTGGCTGATTTGTGTGCCGGGCACAACTGTCGAGATGGGATTGAAGGGACCTCGAATTTCTTTGGGAGCATCGGGCTTCATATCCCACATGTCGATATGACTGGGGCCGCCTTCCAGCATGAAAAAGATGCACGCTTTGGCTTTGGGGGCGAATGACGTCGCGGCTTGAGCCTGCAATTGCAGCAACGTGGGAAGCGTCAATCCTCCCAGCAATCGAGTCGCTCCCAGCGTCAGCATTCTTCGCCGTGAAACACCATCGCAATAACGTTGGTCTGATCCAAAGGCTTTGCTGAGCATTTCCGCGTCTCCGGATAAACTGGAATGTTTGTCCTATGGCTCAATCAACGATGACAACCACGCAGGTAATGTTGTCGCGTGAACCACCCTCGAGCGCAGAATTGACAAGCTTCTCCGCAAGGACCTGTGGATCATCGGAAGTCTTCAGGAGTTTTGCAATCTCCGGATCCTTGAGTCCATCGGTCAAACCATCGCTGCACAGAATAAAGCGATCTCCAGGCTGTGGCGTCACTTCGACCGCCACACCGCCGGATGCTCCATCACGGCTGCCCAGATACTTGTACAGCACGTTACGATAGCGGTGAGTCTTCGCCTCTTCGGCATTGATCGTACCGGCATCCAGCAACGCCTGCGTCAGGGAATGATCTGTTGTCAGCTGACGAAATTTGCCAGCTCGCAGTTCGTACGCGCGGCTGTCGCCAACACCAAAGAAGAAGAAGCGATCGGCCGCGCGGACCATCATAACGACAGTCGTGCCCATATTTCGCAGGCCCGGCTCAATCTCGCTAAGCGCAATGATTTCTGAGTTGGCGAAGTTGATGGACTTTTCCAGAGCCTCATTGACCGATCGAGCATTCCCCTTCTGGAAATCAAGCAGTTGCTCCAGCTTCCTGGGAATCAGCTCCACCGCCAATGCGCTGGCTCGTTCTCCCGCGCTCTGTCCGCCCATGCCGTCAGCGACAATGAGATATCGATGCTGCTTGTCGAGGCAGATACTGTCTTCGTTGTTCTCGCGGTAGTTGCCGGTGACGCTAAGGTGACCAGTCCGGATTGAAACCATGGAATTGTCCAGAGAACGAGAACGACAGTGGGTGGGCGTAAGGCAGCAAAAAGTCGAATGGCTCTGCATACCGGTCCGACAGATTCACTATCACCGAATCCGCGCAGAAACGCGGATTGTTTCGCCAAACGATCCGAAACGCAACAGTTTCAGGCCTCTCTTCATCCGCAGAGACGAATGATTATTCACCGCCGTGACACAACGCGCCAAACACATTCGTCAAACCAAGCGTTGTGGCGCTGATCAGCAGCTCGCCAGCCACGAAGCCCGCCGAAGCGCCCAGCATGTGCCCTTGTCCCTCAACAAGCCGAAAAACACGATCTTTATCGGGTGGAAACTGAGTTCGGTACGCACGAATGGAGGCGATCTTTATGCTCAGAGTCTCCGTAATATCCGAGACAAAAGCCCCTCCGCCAGCCGGATGGTTCAACGTCTGCAGGCCCAGCGGGTACAAGATTTGACGTTGAATCCTGTGTACCGGAAGCCCTGGAAAGAACTCATCCCATTTGCTCAGCCGTGAATAAAACACGGCAGCGTCCGTAATTTGCATGGCTTGCCAATGGTCGGGTGAGGCCATCGGAGTACGATCAGCGATGCCCATGACAAGGCGAGGACGGTACTTGCGAAAGACGCTCGCCAGGGCCACGCGAGTCTCGAAACAGTCGAAAAGTCGACGATTCGGCAATGGCAGGATTTCCCGAACCTGCACTCCCAGAATGCGGGCGGCTTCCTGAGCTTCCTGCAAACGCACCTCAGGACCCGGGCTGAGCGGTGTCGGCTCGCCGTCGGTCAGATCGACGATTCCGACGCGCAAGCCCTGCTGAACCATGCGGGCCAAAGTTCCGCCGCAACCGATTTCGACGTCATCCGGATGAGCACCGACGGCCAAAACATCCAGTGCCTCAGGAAGCCCCGGGGAATTCGCAGACATTCTCTTTCATCCCGATGAAATTCCCGACCCAAAGGCGGCCACGACAAACTGGGGGCGCACAAGGAACGGCAGTGCAAAAGACTTTCGGAACTCACTATCTCACAGCACTACCCGGATCCCACTTTGCGACGCTGGGATCATTCGGCACAACAAACAGTTCGACGCGGCGATTTCGTTGGCGAGCCGTATCCGTCTGAGAATTCTCCAGCGGATGGAACTCGCTGTAGCCCATAGAAGCGATTCGTTCCGGAGGTACGCCCATCTTCAGCAATTCCAGAATAACCGCGTCTGATCGATCGGTCGACAGATGCCAGTTGGTTGGATGTTTGATGGCGGTTTCCGGGCGGACGATATTCTGATCATCCGTGTGTCCAACCACAAGAATTCGCATTCCGCTGGCGGATCCACTGGTCACCGACGACGCAAACTCCTTGATTGCTTCCGGGCGAATTGCATCGCTGCCCAGATCGAACAGAATATCACTGCGGAACTTATTCAGACCGGTCGCGGGATCGTATTCAAAGCCCTCTGCCGACAGTGCCGAATCGAAACCGCTGCCGTCAGATTGGGAATCTGTCAAAGCCTTGGCGAACCGATTGTTCAAATCAGTACGCTCAGCCATCAGATTATTAATGCGATCGTTGGCTGTGGCGAGCTGTCCCTGGGTGTCGCCAAGCTGAGTCATCAGCGACTGACGTTCCTGATCCAGTCCCTGAATCATTTGAGTACTCTGAGCGTCAGCCGCCAACAGACGCTGATTCTCTGCGTACATGTCGCGAGCATGCGTCTGTGCTTGCACCAGTTGATCCCGGTGCTTGCCGTGCTTGCATCCGGTGGCGAGCAATGACGCTAAGGCCAGCACCGAAAGAGCCTGACGAATAGATTGATTGGGCATTTCGTTCATCCCTGAGTCAGATCATACAGATCAACACACTTCGCGAGACCTGGCGAAAAGAACCGCCGCAGCCTCTGATGGTCGCAGAGTAGCGTTGCGGGATTCAGACGGTGAAGGCTCTTTTGAGCCTTTTTGCGGCGATTCGGCTCCCTTGAAAAACCGCTGCCACAAATTTCACTGTGCAGGTGCATTTCCTGCCGAACAGGGAGTGTCGCTTGGCAACTTTTGCAAAGGACTCTTCGCCCCGATCGGCTGAAATGGCCGCTGAAGGGGGTATTGATTTCCTCAATCGTGCCGACTACAGCTGGCAGCGGGACTCGGAGTTATCGGCTGAAGTCCGGATGATCAACCAACCGGGCCGCTTAATCAGCAGCCACCAGATCAAGATTCTCACTGGCGTTCAGACTCCACAAGGGAGAACTCTCACCAAGGGGGAGTGCCCCACTGCGATCAGGTGCCCGTCTAATCTGCAGGACCGTCATGACTATGTCCATCTGTCAAGGCAGGGGCGGATTCTCCCGAACAAACCAGCAAAAAATCTACCAAAGCGTTTGCAGTTCGGCAATTCTTGCATCTGAAGACGCCAGCTGGTCGAAAACGACCTAGGGTTCTTCACCTGAAGACGCGTGCGTCCTAAGGAGAGTTTTGGAACTCAACATCTGTCTGTACTGCTGGGGCTGTGTTGGCCCGGCCAGGTCATATTGAGTCAGACAGCAATCATTCACGAAGAAGATTGACCAGGGACTGGACATGTTAGTACTCAGCCGCAAGAAAGACGAAAAGATTGTGATCGGCGATTCGATCACTCTCATGGTCATCGAAATCCGTGGCGACAAAGTGCGTCTCGGCATTGAGGCGCCTCGCGATGTGACCGTCCATCGTGAAGAAGTTTATGATGCCATTAAGCGCGAAAACACGCCCGACACCAAGCAGGGCTGATTGATTCAGACGGTGAACAGCGTTGCCGTGGTCGGAATTTGAACGCGGGCGTTGAGGATCGTCGAAGTCGTCGCGACAATGATTATTGGGCGAATTTCCGTTGGCGGGCTGTATCCTGAGATCAGCCCTGAGCTCGACTTTGTTTTATACACCAGACTCCCTTGCGCGCTCATCGCTGGGTGGAGTTCTTATTCCCCGACTATGATCAATGTCGGGAGGATTCTTGCTTTTGTGGTCTGGCTGTCCGACAATCCGGCGGCCAGTGGTCGACCCTTTCGGTAGCAGAGTGACGAGCACTGGTCCCCGCCAGGCACCTCCTCTCCTGAAAGTTTGATCGCATCATGACCCAAACTCAGAAAACTATCCTCGTGATCGAGGATGACCGAGATATTTCCTCCACGATTCAGAGCGTGTTGTCAGCAGCCGGCTATCGAGTACTGACCGCCAACAACGGGCAGGATGGACGCCGCCTCATTCAGTCGCAGAAACCGGATCTTGTGCTGACCGATATGATGATGCCACGGATGGGCGGATTTCCGGTCCTGGAATTCCTCGCAGAATTGCCTGATGCTCCTCCGGTCATCATGATGACCGCGAACGAAGGCAGCCGACATAAGGCCTACGCAGAAATGCTGGGTGTTGTGGACTATTTGCGGAAGCCGTTCGCGATGGAAGTCATGCTGGAATCCGTCGCCCGCGCTATCGCGGCTGCGGCGGCCGGCCCAAAGGATCAGCCCGAGGCTTAAAGAACAGGATTCATCGAGATGTTACATGCAGTGATTATGGCGGGCGGCAGTGGAACTCGATTCTGGCCTCAGAGTCGCCAAAGACTGCCAAAGCAACTGCTTCGCCTCGCCGGCGAACGCACCATGATTCAACAGACTCTCGATCGCTGCCGAAACTGGGTCGATCCATCTCGAGCCTGGGTGGTTACCAACGAAGTCCAGGCCGATGAGACGGCCGCACAGCTACCGGAGATTCCGCGGCAGAATATTCTTGTGGAGCCGGCGGCAAGAAACACAGCCCCATGCGTGGGCCTGGCGGCAATCCAGATTCTGCATCATGATCCCGATGGGATCATGTTTGTAATGCCGGCCGATCACGTCATTCAAACCGACGAAGCGTTCTCCCGCGGGGCTTTGCGAGCTGTCGAGATCGTTAACGCGGATCCTTCGAAGCTTGTCCTGTTCGGTGTCATCCCATCGTTTCCAGCGACAGGCTACGGCTACATTGAACGCGGCGCAATGATCGGTGAAGGGACTCCGCGAGTCTATGAAGTGTCAGCGTTCCGCGAGAAACCCCATCTGAGTCTCGCCGAGCAATACGTTCGCGAAGGACGCTTCTTCTGGAACTGTGGAATCTTCTGCTGGAAGGCTCAGACGATAATTGATCTGCTCCAACAGTATGAACCCGAAATGTATGCCGGGCTGATGAAGATTGCCGACGGCCTGAAAGCGGGACAAGGCGATGCGGTCCTGGCTCAGGAATTCCCGAAGCTCAAGAGCATTTCGATCGACTATGCCGTTCTGGAGCGTGCTCAGGGTGTGACTGTGGTCGAGGCTCCATTTCAGTGGGACGATGTCGGAAGCTGGCTGTCACTGCCTCGACTGAACGGAGCAGACTCGGATAACAACACCGTCGACGGCCCATTCTGCGGCGTGGATACTCAGGGCTGCATCGTTCGTACAACCAGCGACCATCTGGTGGCAACGCTGGGCCTGAGGAATCTGATTATCGTTCACACCGACGATGCCACTCTCGTTGCGGACGCGTCGCAGTCGGAGCGTATCAAAGAGGTACTGGCTCAACTGCAGAAACAGAATCGCACCGAATATATTTGAGGCCAGGGCGTGCACTTCGAGATTTGAGATTTCAAATTTGAAATTTAAAATTCCAGGGCCCCAGACGTCCCGTTGTCAATCACGCATGACAATCCTCGCCCAATTGATCATAATCATGCACAGCTGAACATGACCTTCCTCACAAAGCCCTGCTGAAGAATCCCTCCCATGGCTACCAACTTCTGCGGACGAACTCGACGTGAAATGCTCTGGCAGACCGGCTCCGGTTTTGCCGGAGTTGCGATGACAGCTCTTATGGATCGCGACGGCTTTCTGGCCAGCCAGTCCGTCGCCGCGGATGGTGAAACGCCTTTCGCAAATCCACTGGCTCCAAAGCAGTCTCACTTCGAACCCAAAGCAAAGAACGTCATCTTCCTGTACATGTATGGCGGGCCAAGTCAGGTCGACACGTTCGACTACAAGCCTTCGATGTATGGCATGGATGGCAAAACCATCGAGGTCAAAACCTTCGGTCGAGGCGGTCATCGCAATCAGGGCCGAATCGTCGAACCTCGCTGGAAGTTCAAGCAATACGGCCAGTGCGGAAAGTGGATCAGTGATCTCTTCCCGAATCTCGGCACCTGTGCCGACGACATTGCCTTCATTCATTCGATGACAGCGGATTCGCCTATTCACGGGTCCGCCATGCTGATGATGAACTCAGGGAGAATCCTGAGCGGTAATCCGTGCCTGGGCTCGTGGGTCAACTACGGACTCGGCAGCGTGAATGAAGACCTGCCGGGATTCGTGGTAATGCTCGATCCACGAGGCGGCCCGATCAGCGGCTCCAAGAATTGGAGCAGCGGATACATGCCGGCGACTTATCAGGCCACCGTTATGCGTTCCGGTGCAAATCCGATTCTTGACCTGTCGCCACCTTCAGAACTCGCCGGCGGTGCTCAACGAAAACTGCTGGATACACTGCGAAGCTACAACGAAGAGCACCTCGCTCCTCGAAATGACAACTCAAACCTGGCGGCTCGTATCGCCAGCTATGAGTTGGCCTATCGCATGCAGTCACAGGCTCCGGAAGCTGTTGATATTTCTCAGGAGACGCAGGCGACTCAGGAACTGTACGGCCTGAATGATCCGAAGAGCGAAAAGTTTGGTCGTCAGTGTTTGCTGGCTCGTCGTATGGTCGAACGAGGCGTCCGCTTCGTGCAGATTTATTCCGGTGGTGCTCACAACGACGACAACTGGGATGCTCACACGGACATGGAAGCCAACCATAATCTGCATGCGGGCGAAACCGACAAGCCGATCGCCGGGTTAATTAAGGACCTCAAGGAACGAGGACTCCTGAAGGACACGCTCATCGTCTGGGGCGGTGAGTTCGGTCGTCAGCCAACGGCTGAGTACGCTACGGGCAGCGGTCGCGATCACAACAGCTACGGTTTCACCACCTGGATGGCCGGAGGCGGCATCAAGGGCGGCACAACGGTCGGGACAACCGATGAGATTGGCAGCCGAGCGGTTGACGATGTCTTCCATGTCAAGCACATGCACGCCACGGTGCTGCATCAGCTGGGGCTTGATCCAGCCAAGCTGACGTACTTCTTCGGTGGCCTCGACAATTCGCTCGTCGGTGTCGAAGGCGCGCAGCCGATCTGGAAGATTATGTCGTAGACAGCGGGCTCCGCGTGAAATACGTGGAAGTAACAATCAAAACAAACAGCCCCACGCAGGTGCATGGGGCTGTTTTTGTTCACTTATTCCGCTGGTCATAATCACAAGCCGCAACTGGGATCACAGGACACTGCGGCCGACAATTATCGCGATCACAGTCGCCTGCGGCTTGCCGTTAAACGAAATGCAAGCACGCCACAATCACCACTCACCAAGTTCCTGCTGCAGTTCGCACCACTTCTCTTCGACTTCGGCCAGTTCTTTGGCAACTGTCTCAATCTGCGTATGCAAAGCCATGGCCTTCTTGGCATCTGATGTCTGCATCATCTCGGCGTTCAGAGCTTTCTTCTGCTCATCCAGCTTGGCGATGGTCTTTTCCATGTTCCGCAACGTCTTACGCTGCTGATGGATGTCTTTCGGTCCGGAAGGTTTTTCAGTCTTCGCCCCCGCCCCCTTGCCAGCCGGCGGAGTTGCCATGCGGCCGGATGCTCGCTCGCGTTCGCCTTCTTCGATCTCTTTGTTCACGTAATAAATGTAGTCGTCGTACTTGCCGGAGTAATTGCGAACTCGACCATCTCGTACTTCGATGATATTCGTGGCAATTCGACGCACGAAGTGTCGATCGTGGCTGGTGAAAAGCACTGTGCCCTTGTAGACGAGCAACGCTTCGGCGAGCGACTCAACGGTTTCCACGTCCAGATGGTTACCCGGTTCGTCAAGCACCAGAACGTTGTAAGTTCCCAGCAGCAAACCAGCCATGCACAAGCGAGCCCGCTCGCCCCCGGAGAGAACTCGAATCGGCTTCTTCGTGTGACCGCCCTTAAACAGCAAAGATCCCGCACAGGCGAGGCAATCCTGAGTTGTCGTGCCTGGCTTGGACTTGTACTCCAGATACTCCAGAACTGTCTGATCAGGCGGCAATGTCGTGTAAACGTGCTGAGCGTAGACACCAATCTCTGTGCCGTAGCCCCATTTCACTTTGCCGTCCACGGGACTCAATGAATTCACCAGAGTTCGCAGCAGAGTTGTTTTCCCCTGGCCGTTATCACCCACGATCGCCGCACGCTGCTGATGTTCAATTTCCAGTTCGATACCAGTCGCGACGGCCTTTCCTTCGTAGCCAATGGCCAGATCCAGACAGCGAACAACAGGCCCCTGGCGAGGCTCCACCTGCGGCGCGCGGATGTTGGCGGTTGGCAGATCGACTTCGATTTCCTGCAGAGTCAATCGGTCCAGTTGCTTCTGCTTGGATCGAGCTTGGCTAGCTCCCGTCGGACGAGCCTTGTTCTTGTCGATGAATGTCTGCAGTTGCTTTTGCTTAGCCGCAACCGCTGCGTTGGTTCGTTCGGCACGAACCTTCTCTTCTTCGACCTGCTGCAGATATCCGGCAATCTTGCCGTTATACATCGTCAGCTTGCCGCGATTCAGATCCAGAGTGTGCGAACACGTCGCGGTGAGGAATTCACGGTCGTGCGACACAATCAAACACGCAGCCGGGAAATGCCGCAGGAAGTGTTCGAGCAGAATCTGAGTACGCAAGTCCAGAAAGTTCGTTGGTTCGTCCAGCATCAACAGATTCGGATCATGCAGCAGCAACGCCGCCAGTTTGACGCGAGTCTGCCAACCACCAGACAGTCCCTGCACAGGCCCATTCAGGTAATGACCCTTCAGTTCGAACTCAGCCGCCACTTCGCCGCACTTCCAGTCCGGCTGACCACTGTCGCGAATCAGAAAATCCATCGCCGATTCGCCAGCTTGAAACGGATCATGCTGACGCAGGTAGCCAACACGCAGATGAGGCGACCGCATGACGGTGCCACTGTCCACTTCCTCATCCCCGAGGAGAACTCGCAACAACGTCGACTTACCGGCCCCATTGCGACCGATGAATCCGACCTTCACGTCTTCGTAAAGCGTGACGCTGGCATTGTCGAGCAGCATCTGGTCGCCGTAACTTTTGACACCATCTGTGAGTTGAAGCAGGACTGACATGGAGTAGCAGCGAACCTGTGAGCGCGAGGAATGAAGCGATGAATTTCGACTATTATTCTGATCTGCAGTTCGGGATCAACTCGACTTCAATGAAGAATTGAGTGTCGATGCCGCCTGAGAAACCATCAGCGGCCGAAGTTTTCACCGTTAAAAACAGCGTTAAAGCGAGACGTTTACCTGCGGGGCGCGACAGGTTCAAGCACCAGTCGAACGTTTTCCCGCAGCGTACCTGAATTCGCAGAAAATGAGCCGACTAGCGAACTTCCACCTCGGCCGGAGCGACGATCAGAGCGGATTCCGCATCGCCAGTGTAAACCGGAACACTGCATGCCGTCGCCTGCCATCCGTGATGGACCAGCGTCCCTGAAGTTGCGTTGCTTTCGACTTTTCCTGCCAGGCGGATACGACCAGCGGTTTTGGCAGCCAGCGAAACGGAACTTCCCTCTGGCTGTTCCAACACGGGCCGAAGTGCAAACTGCCGCTCCAGAACGGATCCGCAATCCCGGTGAATATCCCGCACCGCCGCTCCGACCTGGGCATCAGAATAAGCGTCGATGGGTTCCTTCAGAAAGTCAATCAGGCGTCCTTCACGCTGCAGAGCTGACAGCAGGCTGATCGCATCACTGCGGACTGGCTTGGGCGCAGCAACGGGCTTTGCGGGAGCTTCCGGAGTCAACGCAATTGCCGGAGGTGCATTCAGCAGTCCGGTGATACGAGCAGCAAAATCGCCACTTGTGAGTACTCGCCACGCCAACGCAAGACGCCCCATGGTTGTTTACTTCCAACAGTTTCAGAACAGGAGATTAGGTTGAGTTTGTGGCTGCCCATCAGGAATACGATGAAACAGCAATGCGTATCTTACGGCAACGCGGTCGTTCATTCCAGGTGTTGACGCCGATCGAGCTCGGCGGCGCATTATTTCGAGATGGGACAGGCTGTAGGGTGTGACAAGTTCGCCGTGGCGAACGCGGGCACACCAATTGGCAGCAAAAATGGTGTGCCCGCGCTGCGCTTGTCACACCCTACGACATACTCAGATTCAACAAATGCGTTACCGTTGCTGATCCGCTCACTTGCTTCTTCACGGGATCGAGTCAGGATCTCTCTGTCAATTGCTTTCGCAGGCGATACAACTCCTGCAAAGCCTGCATCGGCGAAAGGTTGTCGACTTCCAGACGCCGCAATTCTTCCAGCAGCGGATCCTCGGGAAACTCAAACAGCGATTTCTGTTGTCGTCGCTGCTTGGTCGTTTCGCGCTGAGGAACCTTAGGGCGGCCATCAGCGTTGACGTGATCCTCTTCCAGCGTCAGCAGAATCGTCGCCGCGCGATCTGTCACAAGACGAGGAACCCCGGCGATCTTGGCAACATGGATCCCGTAGCTTCGCCCTGCTGCACCTTCCACGATGCGGTGCAGGAACACGACGTCTTCGTTACTCTCCTGAACTGCCACATTCCAGTTGGCGGCATGCTTCAGAGTCGTCGTGAGATCAGTCAGTTCGTGATAATGAGTCGCAAACATTGTGCGGCAGGCGATTTCATCATGCAGATGTTCCGTGATCGCCCAAGCCAGTGAGATCCCGTCATACGTGCTTGTGCCACGTCCAATCTCGTCCAGAATCACAAGGCTGCGTGCCGTCGCTGAGTTCAGAATTCGAGCCGTCTCGGTCATTTCAACCATGAACGTACTTTGCCCGCGAGCCAGCTCGTCGCTCGCTCCGACTCGCGCGAAGACTCGATCAGCAATTCCGATCACGGCTGACTTAGCGGGCACGAACGAACCCATCTGCGCCATGATCGTGATCAATGCGGCCTGGCGGATGTAAGTGCTCTTACCGGCCATGTTTGGACCGGTGATGATCTGGACTCGACCAATCGCCCGCTTTTCATCGTCCGGACATGGCAAACCAAGTCTGACGTCGTTTGGCACAAATTGTCCGGCTGGCAAGAGTCGATCCAGCACAGGATGCCGACCGTCGCGAATATCCATGATCGGCTCAGCGGTCAGCGTGGGACGGCAATAGCCGGCTTTCCCTGCCAGGGTCGCCAGTCCAGCAATGACATCAATCTCCGCCATCGAATCGGCCGTTCGCAGCAACAGCGGCACGAAGGTCGCGACCTGATCTCGCAGAGCGGTGAAGAGTTCCTGTTCCAGCGCCTTCGCTCGATCTTCAGCGCGGAGCACTTTGTCTTCGTACTCCTTGAGCTCCGGCGTGATGTAGCGTTCCTGATTCTTCAGCGTCTGCTTGCGAATATACTCGGGCGGTACTCGGGAGCTGTTGGCGGCGGTGACTTCCAGGTAATACCCAAAGACCTTGTTGAAGCCGATCTTCAGGCTGGAGATGCCCGTGCGTTCGATTTCCTTGGCCTGATATTGAGCCATCCATTGCCGACCGCCGCGCATCAGATCGCGGAATTCATCCAGTTCGGCATTGAAGCCCGGACGAATCACTCCGCCATCCGTCACATTCATCGGCGGTTCGTCAACAACCGCCATCGTAATGGCTTCGTGAGCCAGCGGACACAATTCGATCCGCTGTTCCAGCGTCTGCAGGCGTTTCGATTTGCGTTCCGCCAGCTTAGCTCGCAGGCGAGGCAGTTGTTCCAGAGTTCGAGCCAGACACACGAGATCTCGCGGGCTGCATCGCCCCGTCGCAATGCGTGATGTCAGACGCTGCAAGTCGTAGCTCTGCTTCAGGAGTTCTCGCACGTCATCACGAAGCGACAACTGCTGCAGGAACTCTTCGATCGCATCCTGCCGCTGAGTAATCTGTTCGGGATCTGTCAGCGGGCTTGATAACCATTCGGCCAGCAAACGAGAGCCCATCGGCGTGCAGGTTTCATCCAGAATACCCAGCAGCGTGAAATCTCGACGACCGTCGCGCAGAGTCTGAGCCAGCTCAAGACTGCGGCGAGTGGCTTCGTCAATAATCATGTGCCGACTACGGCGCCAGACTTCCATGCGGACAATATGCGGCAGAGCGGTGCGCTGCGTTTCCCGGACATATTCCAGCAGAGCACCGGCGGCGGTGACGGCGGGAGTGTCTTCGACGTCGAACCCTTCCAGAGTCTTTGTCCCGAAATGTTCGTTCAGCAGACGTTTGGCTTCTTCGCGAGCAAAGCACCAGTCGGGACGAGTCGTCATCACGGGCGAGCTGGGATCCGGTCGCCTCATCGGCAACTGCCCATCCTGCGCCGCGCTTTCGGGGATCAGACACTCAGCCGGGCGGATTCGAGCCAGCTCATCCTGCAACTGCGATGGCTCAACATCCGTCAGCAGAAAGCGGCCGGTGGAAACTTCCAGCCACGCGAGGCCAATCATGTTCTTAGAGGGCGCGACGCAGGCCAGGAAATTGCTTTGACGAGGATCCAGCATCTGGTCGTCGGTCAAAGTTCCCGGCGTGACGACTCGCGTGACTTCACGGCGAACGAGTCCTTTGGCCTTCTTCGGATCCTCGACCTGATCGCAGATCGCCGCGCGGAATCCGGCCTGGATCAGCTTTTGAAGATAGCCGTCGAGCTGATGATAGGGGAACCCGGCCATCGGCACGGGATTCTCCGAGGACTTATCCCGGCTGGTCAGGGTGAGTCCCAGAACTCGCGAGGCGTTTTGAGCATCTTCGTAGAAGAGCTCATAAAAATCGCCCATGCGAAACAGCAGAATAGCCCCCGGATGCTCAGCCTTGACGACCTTGTAGCGTTCCATCATGGGGGAGAGTTTCGTGGTCATGGCGCGGATGTTATCGACGACCAGATTCCAGGCAACCGACCCCAGCCAAATTCAGACTCGCACGGCATTTGAGTTCGCGGTTCGCACGGTTTTTCGAAGTTTGGTGATCTGTACGGCCTCAACTTGCGTATTTGGGCGGGGAAGATCCATGAAGGCAGGACTCGTGACCGCCAGGAATCGCCGATCAAATACCATCAAGCAGATGAGTACCGCGTTGGGGTGTAGTCTCCCGAAAGCCGCTTTGGCGCAGTTCGAAGGAATTGCCATACTTCGCCGCCGGATTAGCGAGCGAACATTTGAGAACGCCGGTTCAAGCATCGAAAGCCAACAATTCATGACCGACATCGTCACTACGAATACCTCAGATCACTCTTCGAATCCGCCATCCCCGGAAGAACGATCCACATCAGAGCAGTTGCTGAGCGGGCTCTTATATGGCATTTCTCTTCCTGAACGTCTTGTTCGAAGCGCCGTCGGAGTCACGGCGGGGACGGCCAAGGAGATTGCTGAATTCGTCGTGCCTCAGGCCTTTCAGGATTCGAAAAGCTATGAGGTCGCCGTCAGGAACTCGCTGAACTTCATTTTGGCCAATGTAGGAACCGTTTCCGCACCGAAATCCGAGCAGCCTTCGGCTCCAGCCAGCGTTTCACCGAAGGCGAACGCAGAAAACGATCCAACGGGGGGAAATCCGGGCCGCTTTATTGCTCGCAAGGCCGTCGGTAACTTTATCGATATCGCGGGGCTTGCAACGCTCCACGTTTCTCCGCTTTGGATTCTTGCCATCGTCAGTGATGCCGCCTATGGAACTAAGACCTATCTGAGTGAGCTGGCCGGTGAATTGCAGGCTCAGGGGCTGATCGATGACAGCTCAACAATTCATCGCGTTGATGACTTATTTGAAGCCATCAAAAAGGCCAGCGGACGAGCAGCCAGCAACTTTGATACTCCGCCATTGTCATTGACTGAGTTAAGGACAAGTTTCGAACAAACCCGCGCGGCTCTGAACGAGGTTGATCCGACGCTGCTGATTCCAGAAGCAGAAATCGGCAGGATCTGGACTGACATGAAGTCGCTGGCCGATCAGGAAAAAATCAGCCTGCTGGGAGTTTCCGGCGCGGTCGCAATGCAGGCCGTGGAGTCAATCAAGACCGCGACACAAGGCAGCCTGACCGGCTTGTTTGTTGCTGGAAAAATCGTGAATCGCAACATCTTTGGGCACTATGTTTCGGCCCTGAGTGACATCCACAAGAACGGACTTTGGAGTTCCGTGCGAGACACTTATGGACCTTACGTTGATCTGGCCTGGGGAAACTTTACCTCGTCGCGAAAGACATGGACGGAACAGGTTTTAAATCCCAGCCGGTTCGCAAAGCTATGGGCTAAGATTTGTCGGTTGTTTGGCATCTCGTAGCCGGTCAACCCTATCAGATGCCAACAAAAAAGCCCGGCCTTCAGAAGAAGACCGGGCCGAAAAAATGGTACGAAACAATCTCAGTGAGTGGTGTGCCTACGCTCGCTGGCGCGAACTTGTCACACCCTACGAATCCCAATTGCCTGTGTAGGGTGTGACAAGTGAGCCTTAGCGAACGCCGGCACACCGTCAAAGCCCTCACTTGTTTCAGCCGGAAATACAGCGAGCTCCGGCAATTAGGTAGCAACCTGTAACAGGCCGGAACTCGCTCCGCTCGATCCGGGCTGCATACATCACAGCATTGTTGACCGAGCACTACGGAGCCTGCTGCATTTGCTCCTTACCCAGAATAATTCGCATGCCGCCACCGCTTGAACCGCCTCGACTTGGATTCAGAATGTAGTCCGCATCCAAAGCCTTGGTAATTCGATCCTTGCACTGAGACAGATGCGCGGTCGTGTAAGCATCATGCTTGTCGGCTGAGGCTGCCTGAGCCGCCTCAATCTTCTTCACAATCTGTCGCAGTTGCTCACTGGCCAGAGTTGAGATCGTTCGGCCCGCGGCTCCCTGAGCATTCCCAGGCAGCGTCAGATCAATCAGACGCTCCAGGTGTTCTCGCTGCAGGTTACGACGCAGGCTGGAGATCAGAGGCTTGCGAGGGCTATATTCGCCTTCCGCTTTCACATCCAGCTCTGACCAGATACCGGCCGTTACGGTGTTCAGAAGTTCTGGCAGTGTGAAGGAATCCTGATCAGCCGGAACACGGAATTCATTGTCGTAAACTCGTTTCAGCGTCGAAGGATTCATCAGGCTGGTCAGAGCACTTGCCTGGATCCCCATGATACGATCATGAATTGGCCAAGTGGTTTCTTCCATCATGGAGCTGGAATCATCGTACCACTTATCGAGCCCCATTGCGGTCACCAGTTCCGGAGACAAACCGAAGGCTTCGTCTCTGAAAGTGTTTGTGATCACGAATCCCAGCGCTTTTCGCTGAGTGTCAGCCGGAACAACTTCGATCGGTTTACGGCCGTTCGGGTCGCCCTTCTTGTCACGGTTTACATGAGCCCCGCCAATCCAGTTGGCCATCATTGAAGTGGATCGCGTCTGCAACGACAGGATCATTTCGTAACCGTAGCGAACTCGATCCCAGCTATCGCCGTCTTTAATAAAGTCGGACAACAGGCGTGCACGGTGATGGGCCGCAAGACGAGTCTGCTCTTCTGCATACTCAAGCGGATTCTTCGTGAAGTCGTAACGGCGAGCCAAAGGATCCGGGCCACCGGTGTCTTCGTCGGTTGCATAAACCAGTTCTGGTTCAGCAACACGAGCCAGAATTGGCTTCAGGTCTCCAAAGGTGTAACCGTACTCGATCGCCCACATGTCATAAGGACCAACTCCGGTCATGCTGTAGTCGCCCTGGATTGCGCCGGAATCCAGACGAATGTTGGTTCCGATGTAATCCATGACCGAACCGGCCAGCTGCTTCTTGCCCTTCAGCTCATCACTGTTGACCTGAGCCAGAGTGTAGACACTGGAAGCCTTGAAGTTGTGACGCAGTCCGAGCGTATGTCCAACTTCATGAGCCACCAGGTGGGCAATCAGCGGACCGACGAATGACTCCGGCATACCGTCCAGCATCTGTTCCTTTGGTTTTTCCTCCTTCTTCTCACCTTCAGCTGCGGCGGGAGCCGCTTCCTGAGCATTCAGAAGTTCCAGCGTCATTTTCATCAACGCAAGGTCGAAAGACATGCCTTCAGCGGCAAGGCACAGACCATTCGTCTGGCTTGGACGATTCAGGCCATCAAATTCCTGATCCCCCATCATGCGTGGATCGGCAGAAGCCAGAGGATGACCGGCGTAAGGCATTGCAGCCTGCTCGGCGATCCTGTCCATGACACTTCGTCGCATTGAGGGCGGAGCGAGACGAACTCGTGGATCCCATTCCGGATGATCAGCCAGCCAGGCCAGCGTGTCCGGTCCGTAACCTTCCATTGCGATTTTCGGCAGAGCTTCAGCAAACTGCTTCTGATAGTGTCGAATCCATCCGTCAGTCAGAATGATGTCGGCATCCAGAATCTGACCAGTCAAAGGATGAACGCGGCTTGGGCCGATTGCGGTCCCAACGTCATTGTTCAACCAGCGTACAAAATTGTACTGAACGTCTTCCGGATCCTTGTCCATGTGGGCGTTCGTTGTGGCGTCCTGATAGTAGACTTCGATCGCATTGGCGATGCCGATCTTTTCAAATGCCGCATTCCAGGACACGATCCCGTCGCGCACCCAACGGCGATAACGCACCGGAGTTGTGTGTTCGATGTAGAATACAATCGGATTCTTGGGAGGGCTCAATTGCAGCTTTGGATCGGCCTTCTCCAGATGCCAGCGATTCACATAGCGAATATGTGTTTCGCGGTCATTGTATTTCGCCAAATCGACATACGACGTGGTGAAGAATCCTACGCGGCTGTCGGCGACTCGAGGCTGATAACCGGTGTTGTCCGGAATATCACTGATCGAATAGTGCAGCACCTTCAGAACGTTATTGTCGGACGACGGGACTTCGAAGGAGATCTCGATGTTGTTTTCGAAAGCCTTCGCGGTCTTGATTGAGTAGATCCCGCGCATTGCGAGCCCCAAATTCACGCCCGCTGGCGCAATCGAACTGCTCGCCGGATTGCTGAGCAGCATCGAGTCCATGTCAATGATCGGGCCGCCACCGGGGCCCATCGCGACGATCGGCACTTCCATGATCACGCGGTCTGTGAAAAGGCGTTCCACAGACGAGGCTGCTTCACGATCACCATCCGCGCGGATAGAGACGTTGGGAGTCATCAGAGCCAGACGCTTGTCGTATTGTCGCCAGTAGACGTAGATGTCACCGGCCTGCAGTCCGGCGTAGTCTTCACCGCTGGCGACTGTCGTCGCGACAAAATATTTCTTCTGGCCAAAACCGCGAGGCAGTTCGGCAAACATCTGGCCGTCTTTCTGACGCGTCCAGAGCGTATACATCGGCTTGATGTTGGCCTTGGTGACGACCTTCTCATATCCCTCCAGCACTTTATCAGCAGGTGGGAAGTCCGGCTGCTGGCCTTCCTGAGCCATCAGGCCTGAACCAGCAGTCGCCAGCAACGCTGACAAGGCCAGATTTCGAAGTTGCAACAATTGTCTGAGCATTGGGGGCCTTTCTCGCTCTACTTCTTAGTTCATGATCTCAGGTCTTCGTTACCGTTGCTCGAAAGCGCCAACCGCCGAAGAATATTGCTCCGTGATTGACCAGTTTTTCGGAGTTGTGAATCCTCACTGTGGTCCTGCCAACCAGTGACTCGTCAATCATAGGCGTGACAAGTCGCTTTGTGGATTCATTGGACCACATGTAAAGTGCTCAACTCCTGCCGTCTCACATCCCCAACGTGACCTCACGTGGTTGGAACAGTGACGGGGAAAACAGCAGGGGGGATTCGAGCCAATAGTGGCCAACGACCGCAGCAGGAGTCTCCAAACCGTGGAGCCACCCGCGACGGCAATCTAGCCAGTCTGGCAAGTCTACCCGTTTTTCGGGAGTTGGGAAGCACTCCGCGACAGCCAAGCGAGTTCGAGGCAAAACAGTCGCGCACGGCAGAAATCGATCGCTATACAACCGAGAGATTGCCGGAAGAACGCATTCGACACAGCAGATCCCTGAGTTGCATTCATCAGGGTCGACGTCGTTTCGGCATCGGATCTGCGATCAAACGGTTTGACGAATTCGGAAATTGAATTCCCGAAAGCACCTGTGCAGAGCGAAGGGTTAAGTCGACCGGTTTAGGCGGCAGAAGTGTCGATGAAGCCAGCCGGTGATTCGGATCGTGGCAGTTTCAGCGTAAACGTGGTGCCTTTTCCGATTTCGCTTTCAACACGGATGCGGCCCTGGTGAGCTTCCACGATGCGTCGGCAGAGGGCCAACCCTAAGCCTGTGCCGCCCTGTCCGCGAGCATCGGGCTGCTTTGTCGTGTAGAACGAGTCAAAGATATGCGGCAGTTTGTCGTGCGGAATCCCGCAACCGGTATCGCTGACGATCACTTCCGCCCAGCCTTCAGCCTTGTTGTCTCGCACGATGAGCTTCAGGCGACCGTTCTCAGACATCGCCTGACGAGCATTCACAATCAGATTCATCAGCAACTGCTGAATCTGGCTGGCATTGGCCATCGCCCAAACGCTCGACGGAGCCATCAGGTCGACGCCGATGCGATGCATCTGCAGATCCTTCTGGACCAGCGAAAGAACATCATCCAGCAGGCGTTTCAGATCGGCCGGTTCAATGCGATCGCTGGAATTGCGAGCATAAGCCAACATTCCGGTCGTGATCTTTGCGGCACGTTGCCCGGCGGACAGAATGCGATCGAAGGACTTGGTGCGAGTCGCCTCATCCCCGTGACGCAGTCCCATTTTGGCGTAGTTGATGACCGTCGTCAGAATGTTATTGAACTCATGAGTGATCGACGACGCCAATGCCCCCACCGAGCTCAGCCGCTGGGCCCGCATCAGCTCTTCTTCGAGCACTTTGATTCGCTGGCGGAGTTCGAAATTTTCCGCAGACGGATCCGACATCAGTAGAAACTCCCATCCTGCAGGACTGCTGGCCAGGAAAAAAGGCAGGGGGATTACTAATCCCTGCGATGCGCGATCTGTTCGCGAGTGTTAATGCCGGAGCTTTTCTGCGTGCGCAGCGTTGAAAGTATCAAAAACCACGGCGAAGGAATTATCGACAGAATCGGAAGCATTCTTGCGGCTCAGTGTGGAGCATAGCGGCATCATGCGTCCTGAGGTTGCAGCAAAAACTGCCGCAGCGTGAAGTGATTCGTAAACAACCACATGTAGTTTCAACGCCCCGTGGAGATTGATTGCTTCGCGATTGCATCATGAGAACGACGCATAGCCATGTGATCAGGGATTTGTTAATCCCGAGGAACTTCTGCGTGCATACTTGAGTAACCATCGAGGGCTTCAATACGAACGCCAGACTGATGGCGATTCGTAGGGTGAGGCTTGACCCGGACCTGATTTTCAGGCTGCGTCAGATGAAACGTGTTTCAAGCAAAACTCCACTGCGTCGGGACAGCAAACGCAGGGGAAGTGCCATCGTCGAAGTTGCTGTCTGCTTTCCGGTGTTTCTCATCATCCTGCTCGGAATCATTGAATTCGGCCGAGCGATGTCCGTCAATCAATTGCTGAACTCGGCAGCTCGCATTGGCTGCCGGGCGGCTATTCTTGATGGATCCACAAACACCAGTGTCACCGGCCTCGTGACCAGCCATGTGACATCCACACTCGGATGCAGTGCGGCCAACATCTCAGTGGAACTGACCGTGACTGATGGCAACACTGGGACAGTGTTAGCCGATGTGTCGGCCGCGACGACAGGAGACATCATCCAGCTGGACGTGAGAGTGCCATTCTCAGCTGTCAGCTGGTCAGTTCAGAATGTCATCGGCGATAAGCCGATCCGCGGTGAATGTGCGATGCAGCACGAATAGTCATCTTGACCACAGCCAGCGGCGCAGACAATTTCATAGCCGCAAATCAACGGGCTGCACCGCTGACGCAATGGCGACCTCGTTCGCAAAGACGAAATCCGCTCAAACGCTGGCGTCGTTGATGGGCCCCTCGAAACCAAATCCATTCCTCAAACATCAGGAGCCGCTCAATGCGATTTCCATTGAACATTTCAGACTGTAGCAACCCACAGATCGTTGCACTGAGCACACCGGAGATTACTGTATTATCATTAATTCGGATGGCGTTTCTCGGCCTTCTCTTAGGTGACGCGTCAACAACCACATATGCGGATGACGGTGAGCGACGATTGGTTCGCATCGAAGAAGACTGGGTCGCGTTGATTGCTGAACCGGATCCCTCAACATCGTCCCCACAAATTCTGAATGTCATCGCGCCATCACAATCCACGACGGGAGTTTTCGGACTCATTCAGGTCAACCATCGTGATCAGCCTACATTTAATGAAGGTGGCCTTCAGGTTCAGGTCCGGCGTGGATCGGGCTTAATCGGTGCCGCACAGTCGAACCGAACTGCGACGCTGAGTCGGACTAATGACAGCCTGAAGTACACGGTCGCCATGCAGTTAACAGAGACCGGCATTCGTTTTGAACTACTCAACGGAACCTCACGAACCTGGGGCCGATTTGCGCAGAGCCCCGTTGCCGTGACTGTCACTGACGGGGAATCTACGCTCGAAGACTACACCCCTGAATTCTCCACAGAGAATACGTGCGTCAATCTTGGTGCTCATCGAGTTGAATTGCTTTACCTGAACACGATACGCAGAACATTCGACAATGGCGATGTGGTCACGGACACGACCGATCGGGTGCTCCATCGCTACCAGTTGAAAGTCGAGGATGTCGCTCGTGCAGCCTACGAAGAGAATCCTGACGAATACACGATGGACATTACCGAGGATCAAGCTCCGAGCGGCACCTGACGCCAAATCCGAAGCGAACAGCCGTCTGACTTTTTACTCCCTATTCCTAAGTACTCATTTTTGGACGTTATCAACAGGAGACAGGCCATGAAGTCGATTTACGCAGCCCGACCAGCGAGACGCCGTTACGACACCCGCTGCAATCGCCGTGGTACAGTGATCGTACTCGCGGCCACCATGATGGTCGTCGTCATAGGTATCGCCGCATTCACCGTCGACTTTGCTTTAGTCAATGTCACGAAAGGGCAAGTGCAGAACGCTGCTGATTCTGCAGCACACGCTGCAATGCAGGAACTCATCAGCGGGCTTGGCCCGGGCGCGACACGTACATCCGGATATGCGGCAAGTGAGGCCGAAGACTCAGCTACAGAAATGACAGCACGGTTTCGCTCCGGCGATATCAAGTCAACTCAACTTTCAGCCGAGCGTGACGTTCGTTTTGGATGTCGTTCATGGAACTCCACAACAAACAAATGGGATCTGCAATGGGACGTTTCTCCATACAACATGGTCGAAGTCACCGTACGAAGAACCACTGCGGCGAATGCCCCTCTCGGTGCCGTCTTTGCACAGATACTCGGACACAACTCCTTCGACGTTGAGGCTCGAGCCGTCGCGTCCATTGCCCCCACAACAGGCTTCTATCTGCCGGAAGAGTCAACGGCCTCAATTGACATCCTGCCAATCGCGCTGGACCTCACGACCTGGAATTCGCTACTCGCTCAGATCTATAACCGGACGAACTCCGGCTTCTCTGACCAGCATCGCTATGATTCGATGACTGGTAATGTTTCCAACAGTGCAGATGGTATTCCGGAGGTGAACATCTACCCTGATGCCAACAGTGCGATGCCGTCAGGCAATCGAGGCACGGTGGATATTGGCTCGCCAAACAACAGCACAGCCGATCTGAAGCGGCAAATCCAGAACGGCATTAACGCCAGCGATCTTAACTGGTTCCCGAATGGAGAGCTGCGATTCAATGAGGCTGGAGTTCTTTTCCTCAATGGCGATACAGGGATCAGCGCCGGGATCGAAAGCGCACTGAAGTCGATTGTCGGGCATGTTCGCGCCATCCCGATCTTTATCGAAGTCTCCGGCCCCGGAAATAATGCTCAATTCACCATCACAAGATTCGTAGGTGTGCGCATCATGGCCGTCAAACTGACTGGCGGCCCCAGCCAGCGATACCTGCGAGTGCAGCCGGCTCCCTATGCGACTCGCTATGCACTGCGGGGAAACGTTCCAGTGACAGTCGATGGAATCATGAGTCAGCCGCTGTTGATTGAATAATTTGACGCTGACAGCATCAACGCAAAAAGGGGACCGTGAATCACGGTCCCCTTCTCGTTTGTTGTCATTCAGTGGCCCAGACAATTCACACGAGTGACTGCTGGATATCAACTCCTTTGAACCACCCTCCACTGGAAATCATCAAGCGATCAAGTTCTGGTTTCACTTACTGAGCAACCGGAGCAGCTTCAACAGGAGCAGCAGCGGCGGGTTCAGCTACTGGTGCGATTGCAGTTTCGCCGCAAGCAGCACCTGTTCCGCATCCGGCATTACCACACGCACCGTTACCGGAGCATGGGTCGCAGCAGGTCTGAACTGGCCGGCAGACAACTCGTGGTACGCAGCGAGTCATCGTGACGCAAACCTGACGAGGAACGCACTTTGTACGAGTCACAGTGCGTGTTTCACAAACCTGACGGCAAACAGTGTAAGGAACTTTGCGAGTGCAGGTGTGCTGTTCCATTTTGCAGACGGTGTAAGGAATCTGCTTTGTGCAGCATTCTGTAACCATCTTGCAGGTTGTGTAAGGAACACGGCGAGTAATGCACTGTTCAGTCCAGCTGCAGGTCGTGTAAGGAATCTTCTTCGTGCAGGTCTGCTGTGTCATTGTGCAGGTTGTGTAAGGAACCTGCTTGGTGCATGTTTCCTGAACGAAAGTGCAGGTTGTGTAAGGAACCTTCTTCGTTGTTGTCACAGGAACCTGACGGCAGACGGTGTAAGGAACCTGCTTGTGGCAGACTTCCGGAACCATCCGAGTGCAAGTTACAGTTTTCTGGACAACCTTTGGAACCCACTTGCGGCAGGTTACAGTGCGTGATGGGCACTGAACGCAAACCGTCTTTGTGCAGCATGGGTTGCAAGGATCAACAACACACTTCTTTACGATCGGACCAGGAATGCATTTCGTTTCTGTAACCCAGTCACCACAGCATACGTCGACCGTGTGAGATTCCGTAACTGGCTTGCAGACGGTGTAGCACACGTCCTTGTAGCAAGTTTCGGATTCGGTCTTGTAAGTGGTGCAGCAGACATCTTTGTAGCATGTCTGGTATACCGGCTTGCAGACGTTGTAACAGACAGTGCGGTAGCATGTCTGATAAACCGGCTTGCAGACGGTGTAGCAGCATTCACGGTAGCATGTCTGATAGACCGGCTTGCGAACGCGGCAGGTGACGTCTCGGTAGCAGGTTGTGTAAACCGGCTTGCAGACGTTGTAAGTGCAGGTCTTGTAGCAGGTCGTGTAGACCGGCTTGCAAACCGTGTAGCACTCATCACGGTAGCATGTTTCATAAACGTTCTTGGTACAGGTGACCGGGATAGACTCAGTGCACTGATCGTACACAGTCTTCATGCAGGTATACTGCTGAGGCTCCCAAATCGTTTCCTGAACCATCTGACATTGCGGGCCGTTACCGCACCGAGCTGCGACAAAATCTCCGCATGGTGAACAAGCGGATGTTGCACAACCGGAGTAACCACCCTTTCCGAGTAGTCCGGCCATCAACACACCGCTGTTCAGCAGTACGGTAACTGCAGCAGCGGCTCCCAGCATGAGCCTTTTCATTGCCTCTACCTCGACTGTTCTAACTGAGTGAAACGTGAGCGCACGAGAGACGCACAAACCTGTACCTCTCTTCGTCGACCACGTTTACAAGACTTGACCGTTCGGGGTAGGGCCGAATGCCCTCCGAACCGTTTGTCTGATTGCACACCGAACAACCTGAACGACCGTCAGAGTTTCTCGTTCCGTTTGCGTAAGCTTTTCTTGACAAACTGAACAGGCAAAAACCGCCGCTCCGTTGAGTAAGGTATGACTGTGGTCCATGCCGGAACACGAAGGCCGCGTGAGTCCGACAATGAAACCGTCCCGGGAAATTTCCCGTCGACCAGAATACCCGATTCAACCTGAAAACTGCTCCGGTCGTTTTCACTCGGAGCATCGAAATCGAAACGCCACCGCACACCCATTCGCATTGCTCGGCAATTTGATTCCAGACGGTTGTCGGCCCGGCGGTTTCTGCTAAACTCTTTCCCTCGCGAACTCCACGATCCTGCCTGTGTCCTATGGATACACAGGAACTCGAATTCCGGCAAATTTGGCACCAGAGATTATCATCTCAATGCCGAAGCAGTGTTCAGCAATTTGGCGGCGTAGCTCAGTTGGTTAGAGCACCGGCTTCATAAGCCGGGTGTCGCCGGTTCAAGTCCGGCCGCCGCTATCTTTAAAACCCCGGGAAAATTGTTTTAACAGTTTCCCCGGGGTTTTTGCGTTTGTGGCCGCTGAAATTGCGCAGAGCCGGTAGTGATGAATTTCAAGAAACGCGAAGGTTCGGTGTATCGAACCACAAGGACCTCTGCCCCGCCGTGAATTACCTAAGGCGTGTGCTCGGAGTTTGATTGAAGCCCATCCCACGAGAAGTCTTTACCTCAGACCGCATCGCAAATACTTCGAAATCAAACTCCGCCAACCATCGCCACAATCTCGACCAGCCGAAGAGCTTTTCACTCAAACAGGCGTCGCACACTTCATTCTTTTCGCTTGTCCGCCAGCAAAAGAACGGCCACCCCAACCTGTTTACCCGACATCTCATTGAACATGATCGCAGAGACGCATTGTCGCGAGGCCAATCAGGCCAGCCACTTTTGGATGACTTTGCCGGCTACGTCCGTGAGACGGAAATCTCGTCCCTGAAAGCGATGGGTTAGCTTCAGATGGTCGAGACCAAACAAGTGCAGCATTGTGGCGTGGAAGTCATTAATGTGAACCGGATCCTGAGCTACGCCCCAGCCAATCTCATCAGAGGCTCCATAGGTCTGCCCGCCTTTGACTCCGCCGCCAGCCATCCATAGTGAAAACGCGAACGGATGATGATCGCGACCGGTATTGGCTTCTCGACCGGTACGGTTTTCCCCCAGTGGCGTGCGTCCAAACTCCGCCCCCCAGACGATGAGCGTGCTGTCAAAGAGTCCTCGCTGCTTTAAATCCTTGATCAATGCCGCAATCGGCTGATCCACCACCCACGCGTTATATCTCAGGTCAGCCTCAAGATTACTGTGCTGATCCCAGGCCTCATAAATCACATTGACGAACCGAACTCCTCGTTCCACCATTCGTCGTGCGAGCAGACAATTGCGAGCGAACGACAAATGTGCGTCGGCGACGTTGCCGCGGCCGGTAGCTTGAGGATGTTGAGCTCTCCCGACGCCGTAAGCTTCCTGAGTGGAAGCGGTTTCTCCACTGAGATCAATCAACTCGGGAGCTGCCGACTGCATGCGGAATGCCAGTTCATAGCTGGCAATGCGGCTGGCAATTTCAGGATCTCCCATCTCCTCGAGTCGATCCTGATTCATGGCCCTCAGAGCATCCAGGCTGCGGCGCTGCTGTTCGTTGCTGAGTCCGGCGGGGTTAGCCAGATTCAGAACCGGCTCACCCTGATTTCGAAAAAGCACGCCCGCATAATGAGAAGGCAGAAATCCGCTGGACCACAATGACGCCCCGCCGCTGGAGCCTCGACCACTAGTCAGCACCACATAGCCTGGCAGGTTCTGAGATTCCGTACCCAAACCATAAGTCAGCCAGCTTCCCATCGTCGGCAGCCCGAAAGTCGCTCGCCCGCAGCTCAGCAGCAACTGCCCGGGATGATGATTGAACTGCTCCGAATGCAGCGAACGGATCATCAAGATATCGTCTGCACATGACGCGATGTTCGGCACAAAGTCGCTGAAATCCATCCCGCATTCACCATGCTTGCGCCAGCGGCGAGGGGAGCCAAGCAGAACGGCGGATTCCTTCTTAATGAATGCAAAGCGGACTTTCTCCAGCATGTCGGCTGGTAATGGCTTGCCATCAAGCTCATTCAATTTGGGCTTCGGATCGAACAAGTCCAGATGCGACGGCGCGCCGGCCTGAAACAGGAAGATGCAGCTTTTGGCCTTTGGAGCAAAATGATGCAGATTCGACGTGACGTGATTCACCACGGATTCACGCGACGCTGCCGTGGCCTGATTCAGCAGTCCGTCCTGCGTCAGCATCGACCCCAGCGCGGCGAGGCCGAGACCGCTGGCGGATGATGTCAGAAACTGACGGCGAGCCTGTTGTGCAGATGCGAACATGGGATTTCCTGTCATTCTCTCGTAATGAACTCATCAAGATTCAGGAGAACTCGAGCCACGGAGACCCAGGCGGCCGCTGTTTCCGATGGCACTCCGGAGACTGCCTCTTTGCCGATCAACTGTCCCGCCTGATCCGGATGCGCGGCGTACCAAACTTTGGAATCATCGAGCAGAGCCTGCAACTGAACGTGCTCCTCCGGTGTGATAGTTCGAGCCACACATAGACGCATTGCGTATGACAAGCGAGCTGCGTCGTCCGCAGCATCAGTCGACAGCAACCTTCTGGCGAACGCTCGTGCTGTTTCTGCAAACGTTTCATTGTTCAACGAAGTCAGAGCCTGTAGCGGCGTATTTGACAACTGCCGTTCAATACAGGTGCTGTTAGCGTCGGGACAGTCGAACGCAATCAGGTTTGGGTGCGGTGATGTTCGCTTGAAGAATGTGTACATGCCGCGGCGATATCGATCTTCGCCCTGCGATTCAGCCCACTGAAAATTCCCGGCATAACTCAATTCGGCAATGCCCGGCGGCAGTGGTGGATAAACACTGGGGCCGCCAATTTTGTGGGACAGCAGTCCGGAAACATCCAGACTGATATCACGCACAATCTCACCTTCAACCCGTATGCGATTCTGTCGTGCCAGCAATAAATTTTGCGGATCCACATCGCGGAGTTCCGGGCGATGTTTGGAAGCCTGGCGATACGTTGCCGAGGTCACGATGCGGCGAATCAATGCTTTCCGTGACCAGGCTCGCTGAGTACCCGAGCCGGACATGAGATCAGCAGCCAGCCAGTCCAGCAATTCCGGGTGAGTTGGCTTTTCACCTCGAACCCCAAAATCATTCGCGGTGCGAACAATTCCGTGCCCAAACAAAAGCCGCCAGATGTGATTGGAGGTGACTCGAGGTGTCAGCGGATTCTCCGGCGACACTAACCAGCGGGCTAGATCCAGCCGGTCACCCATGGCGTTATCTTCACGCAGACTGAACGCAGGGAGCGTCGCAAGTCCCGCGGGCTGAACTTCCAGTTCCGTGAGCGGATCTAAAAACTCGCCCCGGCGCAGGACATGCGTTTTTCGCGGGTTCTGAGTTCTCTGGACAACAATGCGAACAGATAACTCGGGCTTCGGAGGTTCCTGCTTTTTCAGCTCATCAATCTGCGCGACCAGTTCCTTCAGAGGTGACGTTTGGCGATTGAAATAATCCTGTAATAGTTGTCGGTGCTCCTCGGTTCGCTGCTCCTCGGACTCCGTCAGCGCGTCGATGATGTTCTCAGGAACGACCGCATCTGGTTCGGTTCCTGTCTGCAACGAAAGCTTGAACCGTCCAATCGTATGTTGCTGACCGTATTGATGGCTTAATCGAATACGAACATATCCGTTTGTGGTCAGATCGAGCGGCTGCTTCAATAACGCCGTCAGCCAATGCTTCTTGCCGTATTCCGGAGCAATCGCCCAGCCGGACTGGTCGTCTCCGTCCAACACATTCTTCGCGGCCCACGGACGATCGGCCTGTTCAAAATCGGCCTTGGCCGTTGCGAATTCAAGCCGCTGAGCATCGGAGAAGTCCGGCTTTGAAGCGACCTCCATCGTCAGTTCGCTCAGCACAAAATTCCCGTGAGCAACTCGCCCCGGACCATTAGCTGGAAGCGACTTGTCCGGAAAGACATCCAGACGAACTCCCTTGACGCCGTTCACATCTGACTGGCCGGTCAGCGTGTAGACGGCTCGTTCTGGATTTTCGCCGCTGACAAGAACAACGCCGCCTTTTTGCTGTTCAAACACAATCCCGGCTTCACTGCTGTACGCGGGCTGTTTCAACACATGAAACTTGACGGGATCTGAGGCGGCGGTATTCAATTGATCTAACGTGGCTTGCTGCCATTTCGTGAAAGCATCGCCGTGAGCGATCTGCGCTTCCATCAACTGCGATGTCGGGGTCTTGAGCTTCTCATCATACGCAGCCTTTAGACCGGCATAAGCCACGACGTCTGCTTCAGACTTTGGTACCGTCGTTGTTGATTCATCGCCGTTATTGAAGACCGAGAACAACTGATAGTATTCTCGCTGACTAATCGCGTCATACTTATGCGAATGACATCGAGCACACCCGACGGTCAGTCCCAGCCAGACAGCGCCTGTTGTTTCCGTCCGATCAAAACAGGCCTCGACGCGAAATTGTTCCTGATCAGTTCCGCCCTCGGTATTCGTCAGCGTCTGGCGATGAAACGCCGTCGCCAGCCTTTGCATCGGAGTCGCATTAGGGAGCAGGTCTCCGGCGAGTTGTTCGATTGTAAACTGATCGAACGGCATATCCGCATTGATCGCCTCAATCACCCAGTCGCGCCAGCGGTAAGCATCGGGACGTGGATTATCCTTCTCATATCCATCGGAGTCTGCATACCGCGCCATGTCGAGCCAGTGACGTCCCCAACGTTCACCGAAATGCGGTGAGGCGAGGAGCCGATCAACCAGCTTGCCGTAAGCGTCAGGAGTCGCATCATTGGCGAACGAATCAACCTCCTCGATCGTCGGCAATAGCCCGGTCAGATCGAGCGATAAGCGACGAATCAGCGTGTATCGATCCGCTTCCGGGGATGGCTTGATGTCTCGCCGCTCCAGTTCAGCCAACACAAAATGGTCGATCTCATTTCGCGGCCAGCTCTGATCTTTAACGACGGGGGATGTTTCTGATTTGAGCGGCTGATAAGCCCAGTGAGAATTCTTCTCGGTGGAGATGTTCGCGGATTCCGGCCATTCGCAGCCCTGATCAATCCACGCCCGCAGGATGCCGATCTGTTCTTTTGTCAGACGATCTCCTTCCGGCGGCATGAAGTGGTCGGGATCGGTGCCATTCACATAGTGAATCAGTCGACTGGAATCACTCTTGCCGGGTTCCAGAATCTTGCCCAGATCACCACCAACCATCATCAGATCGCGGCGGTCCAGGCGTAGTCCGGACTCCTGCTTCTCGCCGGCATGGCACGACCAGCAACGGTCCTTCAGGAGTGGCAGCACATCCTGAACGAAATCAATTTTTCGCTCGACGGCTGGCGGCAAATCGTCAGCGAACGCGACGATTGTTTGGCAGAGTAGTACGCAAGCGATGGTGGGAATCAAAGGGCGGATCACGAGACGTCTCCGGCGTGACTGTCACGCATGCGGCAAGCATTCCACCAGCCACATGCGTCTTGAGAACAGCTTCAACAGGAAAACGATAACTCCGCAGGCCGAGCAATACCAGAGACTTCGCGGATTCAGGCCAGCCCTCGCGTCAAACATCGCTGCCCGTTCGTAGTGCAGGACCGAGCGCCCGTGAGTTCCGGCAATTCATTGCCCTTTCAACAAGCCGGAACTCGCATTGCTCGGTCCGGCCTACATTCATCAGGCGATTACGACAGCGCATGAGGCACCGGCGGCTAGCGCGGTACTGGTTAAAGGCTTGTCGGATCCATCAGTTCAATCGCGTTCCCGGCCGTGTCGCTGATGTAGACCGAGCGAGTTCCGTCACGATGACCTTTCAGCCCCGGATGAACTGTCGCTTTGTCTGATACGAATGCAACATGAGCCGGGTGCTGGCTTGCCAGGACAAGTGCGAGGTGAGCATTTGCAAACTTCAGGAAGCCCCACGTTGCATCCTGATAAGCCACTTCACATTTGAATTCAGACTTGTACCAATCAATGGCCTTCGCGATATCGTCAACAACGATCGCTACGTGGTGCAAAGAATCCAATTGTTCTGACATGATTCGGCTCCTGAGTTCTTAACCAGCCCCTAAGACGCAGGGAAGCTCCGTGCATCATTCTGCGATTGCAGTGTCCGTGATTATAGACCGCTCCGCAGTTGTGGCGTTAACAACTCAATGCCGGACTAACGGATTCCCGAGGAAGGGGTTGTTAGCACACTTCTGACGAGGTGTTTTCTCAAAAGCAGCCGAGATGAGTTTTCACAAGCAGGGTCTTTCTGCCGGGGCCATCTTTACCAACATTTGTTGTCGAGAAATAAGCCCATTTTGGCTGCGACATTGAACAATCCACCGCGATGAGTTCTGCGATTCAACCCGGTACGGGTTCTACAACAAAGCCTGGGGGCGCCGCCTTGCGGCGCACCCCAGGTAATAGAATGGAGATGGCACCGAACCCCAATCGGGGTTCCACAGCTTGCGATGCTGGGACGAAAAACTCGCATTTGTGTGTGGAACCCCGTTGGGGTTCATGGCGTTTTGTGGGTGTTCTCCTGGGGTGCGCCGTTGTCACGGCGACCCCAGGCTTTGTTGTAAAACCCCGTTGGGGTTGAGATGCCTCAAGTTGTCAAACCTTGGCACCATCGGCGTGAAGCCGAAGGGGGCCGGGTAATGCTTTTATTTCGCTGGTAGTTTCCAAACCGGGGCTCCACCGACGCAGGGTCGAGCGGTGGCCCAATCGCAACTGGTCGCCACAGAAAAGCTGCATCACGCAATTATCGTCGCGTTGGCGCCGAATGCAGAATTCACCATAAAGATGTGGGTAAAGATGAGTCTGCCGGAAAGGACTTTCGCCGAAAGGCGAACCATGTCTGCAATCGACTGAAGGATCCCAGTGGCATTGTGGCATCAGATGCACACAGGTCGCGGCACGCCGCGAAGTCCTGCCCGGCAGGCAGGACCTACTGGAACTCGAGACCGACGGAGCCCGCTCATGCTTTGACTTCAGTCGGCGCTTCCAACTCTGCTGCGGGCGCGGATGGTTTGCGATAGCGAGCGGTCAGCCATGCAAACATCCGGCGCACGGTGGCCAATGCCGATTGAACAATTCCGACCCCTGCGTCATTCAGCAGCGTAAAGGCCAACAGCGTTAAGCCAGCAGAGCCGGCCAGCAGCCAGCTTCGATGCTGCTCATGACTAGCCATGTGAAAAACGACTTTGGCAAACGCAGGCTGAATGACCTGAGGCGCCGTGTACTCTTTTGTTTCCGCTCCACCAAACAGCAGTCCTTTGGAAACGGGAATAAACTCGGCTCCCTGCGCGCCGGGATTCTGGTTGGCTCGAATCAGCCGTTTGGCGAATTCCGGATCCGTTTTGAGTGCTTCTGCGACTCGTTCCAGGTAGTCGACTTCATCTTCCAGTTGCGTCAGTTTCGTGGCGTTGGTGACATACTGCTGACGGACATTGATCCAGGCCGCGAACTTAGGAGACAGCGCGACAGCGGCGTACATGGTTCCAGCCACTGTCAGCGCCAACCAGAAACTGACCGACATAAAAAACGAACCGACCGACTGAGAAACCGGGGCTGGTTCCGCAGTGGTCGGTTCGGAAGTTTCGATCAGTTCGACTTTCGCCATGATGGTTCGCTTCTCACGAACCGATCACTCAGCGATCAGATCGTGCCGCCAAAAGTTGCGGAATCACCCAGCATCTCTTCGATGCGGAGCAACTGGTTGTACTTGCAGATTCGGTCCGTTCGGCTGGCAGATCCAGTCTTGATCTGGCCAGTTCGCAGAGCCACGGCCAGGTCGGCAATCGTGGTGTCTTCGGTTTCGCCGGATCGATGGCTCATGACCGCAGTGTAACCGTTGCGGTAAGCCATCTGCACAGCCTGAATCGTTTCAGTGAGTGTGCCGATCTGGTTGACCTTGACGAGAATGCTGTTTGCGATGCCTTTATCGATCCCCTGTGTCAGACGAGACACGTTGGTCACGAACAAGTCGTCGCCCACAAGCTGCAGCCTATCACCCAACTTATCGGTCAGCTTCTTCCATCCGTCCCAGTCATCTTCAGAACATCCGTCTTCAATTGAGCAGACGGGATACTTGTCGGCCCATGATTCCAGCAGTCCAACCATGCCGTCGGCATCAATGGTTCTGCCGTCAATCTTATACAGGCCGGTCTTGGAGTCGAAGAATTCAGTCGCGGCACAGTCCAGAGCAATCTGAACCTGTTCGCCCGGTGTATATCCGGCGTTCTCGATTGCAGTCATGATGACCTGCAGAGCTTCTTCGTTGGTCTTCAGGTCCGGAGCGAATCCGCCTTCGTCACCAACAGCCGTGCTGAGGCCCTTAGCCGCGAGTACCTTCTTCAGGTTATGGAAAATCTCGGTGCCCGCTCGCAGCGCTTCGCTGAATGAGTCGAAGCCGAGAGGCATGACCATGAATTCCTGGATGTCGATGCCGTTGTTGGCATGAGCACCACCGTTGATGATGTTCATCATCGGAGCTGGCAGGCAGTTGGCTCCAACACCGCCGAGATAACGGAACAGTGGCAGACCTGAAATCGATGCAGCAGCGTGAGCAGACGCAAGAGAGCACGCCAGAATTGCATTTGCACCGAGTCGTGACTTGTTCGGAGTTCCGTCAGCGTCAATCATGGCCTGGTCAATACCAGCCTGATCAGTGCAGTCCATGTCGATCAGAACATCAGCGATCTCGTCGTTTACGTTTTCGACGGCCTGCAGAACGCCCTTGCCGAGAAAGCGAGACTTGTTTTCAACGTCGCGCAGTTCGCATGCTTCGTGAGCACCGGTGCTGGCACCGCTTGGCACTGCGGCACGACCGATGGTGCCGTCTTCCAGAAGAATATCAACTTCAACCGTCGGATTGCCTCGGCTGTCCAGAATTTCACGGGCATGAACGGCGGTAATCACAGGACTCATAAATCGTACTCTCCGTCAACTGGTTTTGAACTTGTTACTTGGCTTCCGTAGTGTCTTTATTCTTCCGCGAGATCTCGACGATCGCCGGATCTCAACGTCAAATCAGCATACTCAACGCGCCGAAGTGTAGCAGGATCGACCGTTTTTGTGGCAGTGATCTCGGGCAAAAGTGAACCCACAATTCCCGGAAGTTCTCAGCGTTGATACTGATTCGGGGCAGGAAATTGCCTTGGGGAAAGCGTTTTTAGGCTTCGGTGGCCGATGGACGGTCGCGAAGAAGTCCCGTCGACGGAGCGACGGGCGTACCGTACACCCGTCGCTCCGCCGACGGGATTGTCATTTTCCCCCACCCCAGCTTTAAAGAATGCCTTTCCTGTCAACCACCGCAAACCCCAGGTTCTCAGCAGCATGGGATTGGGCTATCGTTCGCACGAAATTCACAAAAGGTGAACCTTTCAGTTCGGTTGCTCAATGTCCGGCGACTTCTCAACAACTTCTTTGCGCATCGCCTGGATTGGATTCCACCAGGAAGGCATTCCCGCGCTTCAGGGACTGCGGGATGCAGGAGTTCCCTTGGTCGCGGTCATTACTCTGGATGAACCAGCAGCTGCGAAACGTTGTGCGACAGCGGAATACTCGGACGTGCTTCTGGGCTGGAACGTTCCATTGCATCGCGTTCGCAACATTAACGATGAACAGACAATTCAGCTTCTGTCTGAGATGAATCTCGATTTGCTGCTGGTCATTGGCTGGAGTCAGATTCTCTGTTCCGCAGCGCTGGCCACCGCACGGATCGGAGCCATCGGTGCTCATGCGTCGCTGTTGCCGCACAATCGCGGCAGCGCGCCGATCAACTGGTCGATCATTCGCGGGGAAAAGACGACAGGGAATACTTTGATCTGGCTGGCCGACAATGTTGACGAAGGGCACATCATTGATCAGATCGAGTTTCCGATTTCTCAGTACGACACCTGCGAGACCATGTATCAGAAAGTGGCTGAATCCAATCACACTATGATTCAGCGAGTTCTCCCGAAGTTGCTGGCAGGAGAACGTCCCGGAGTACCACAACCGCCATCGGATGAGCCATTGCTGGCTCGCCGACGTCCGGCCGATGGATTGCTGGACTGGCATCAGTCGGCAGTCAACGTCTATAACTTCATCCGCGCGCTGACTCGACCTTATCCCGGTGCATTCAGTTTTCTGGACGGTCGGCGCTGGATTATTCAGTCGGCGGCGTTGCTTCCGGGATCTCTCGAATGCGATGTTCCCGGAACAGTGATTGGATTTGTCGTCAGTCCCGTTGCTGAATCGTGTGGACAAGTCGTCGCGTGCGGATCAGGCTATGTGCTTATCCTGGAAATTGAAGCCGACGATGGCAGCATTTTGAAGGGCAGTTCCTTGAGCGATTGCGACTGGACAGGAAAGGTCTGGGCCCATGAGTAACACTCCTGTCCTTGTCATCGCGGCTCATCCCGATGACGAAGTCCTTGGCTGCGGCGGAGCCATTGCGTTGCATCGCGATGCCGGGGATCCCGTCACGGTTGTGATCGCGACGAAGGGACGCACGGCCGAGGACAGCTCTAATGGGCAGCCTCAGTTTTCCTACACCAGCGCGGCGATGAAGGTGCTGGATGTGGGGGACTATCGATTTCTGGGGTTTCCCGATCAGAGGATGGATACGTTTGGACTGACGGACATTATTACTCCGCTGGAAGCCATTGTCCGGGAGATTCGTCCGCGAGTTGTCTACTGCCAATATGGTGGCGACATCAATCACGATCACAATGTTCTCTTCCGCGCGGCACTGGTGGCGTTAAGACCTCAGGAGCCGTACCTGCAGACAGTACTGACATTCGACACCGCGAGCAGCACGGAGTGGGCGTATCCTCGGACGTTTATCCCGGATACGTGGCTGGATATCAGCAAGGGGCTCGAACGAAAGATCGCAGCGATGGCGTGCTATGAGCCCGAATTGCGACCATTTCCGCATCCGCGTTCCTGTGAAGCTTTGCGGCACCGAGCGGCGGCGTTTGGCAGCATGTGTTGCATGGAGGCCGCCGAGATTTTCATGACCGTTCGACGGACATTGCGCAATGGTCAAACGCCTCTTTGATATCGTCTTCGCTTCACTGGCACTTGTAATGCTCGCCCCGGTGTTTCTGCTGGCGGCGATTGCCATTCGCGTGACAAGTCCCGGACCAGTGCTTTATCAGGCTCGACGAGCAAGACGAGGCGGCGCGGAATTTATCATGCACAAGTTTCGCACAATGCATGTGGTCCAGAAATCCCAGAGTGTAATCACGGGAACTCATGATGCTCGGGTCTTTCCCGTCGGCCGAATTCTGCGAGCTACAAAGATCGACGAGCTGCCTCAATTGTTCAACGTTCTGATGGGCCAGATGTCGATTGTGGGACCTCGTCCTGAGGATCCAGCCATCGTGGCGAAACACTACGGACCGCTGGGCCAGGAAACGTTGCAGGTTCGCCCGGGTCTCGCCAGCTACGGAAGCCTTTACAATTACACCCACGGACATCTGCTGTTGGATGACGCAGAGCCAGAAGCTTCTTACGTGAATCAGTTATTGCCGATCAAGCTGGCACTGGAAGTTGTTTACGTCCGCAACAGGTCATTGACTGCGGACGTTCGCATCATCATCCGGACTACGTTCACTATCATCGGCATTGCTTTCGGAAAGAGCCGCTTTGCCGAGCCGGGTGAAATCGAGGAAGCTCGACGGTTGTTAAACTCGGCTTCCAATCAAGGCATCCGATCTACCATGGCCAGTCAAATCCCAGATCCAGAGCGGGAGATGAATGTGTCAGGCCCCCGATACTGATTCGTTCCACGCCGGTCTCCGCGACACTTCGTACGGCCTGCAGAGTGATGCCTCCGGACGCTTCCAGCAATGTTGTTGGGCAGTGTTCATCACGCAACGCGACGGCCTGACGAAGCTGCGGGGGAGACATATTGTCAAGCAGAACGATTTCAGGTTTCTCCTTCAGGGCATCCAGCAATTGTTCGAGCGTATCAACTTCGATTTCGATCGACGTGTTTCGTCCCGAGTTCACCATATAGCGTCGCGCGTCCGCGACAGCCGATGCGCATGCGGAGTCTCCTCGAGCAGCCAGATGGTTGTCTTTAATCAGAACGCCGTCGTAAAGTCCCATACGATGATTTGTGCCGCCACCGCATCTGACCGCATATTTTTGCAACGCTCGGTAACCCGGCAATGTTTTTCGAGTATCAAGGATGCAGGCCTTCGTGCCGGCGATCGCATCGACGAACTGAGCGGTTCTGGACGCGATGCCGCTGAGATGCGTCATGAAATTCAGGATCGTTCGTTCCCCGGTCAGAAGCGCACGAACTGAGCCGGTCAATGAGGCCAGCACGGTGCCACGATCAATCCGATCTCCATCATTCAATGAAACGAGCGCACTGACATCACTGGAGAGTTCATGGAAGACAATCGGGATCAGAGGCAAGCCGCTGACAACGCCCGACTCCCGAGAGACGATTCGGACGGTGGCCTGAAGATCCGCAGGGATTGTGGACAGGCAGGTCACGTCCCCCACGTCACGGAGATCTTCGTTGAGGGACATGCGAGCCAACGTGATAGCGGAACTTGTTGAGTCCTGATCAAAGAGCGGGGGCATGCAAATTTTCCGTGGTTTCTTTTCAGACTGCATTCAATTCCGCAGTCAATTGTACACTCGCAGATGAATCAAATGCAGAGGTTGAGCACATTAAGGTTTCGGTAGAGCTGCAGATTGAGACGTTCGCCAATTGCGTATAGGGGGATGTTCCCATAACATCAGTCAGCAATCGATCGCTATTCCCAATGTTCCTTAGAGTGGATTCACACCATGGTGAATGAAGTCAGAGAACTTACGATGGGCACTCGCAGTTCAATCGGCCGCGGTGCCCCGATGGGTTACGCACTTTGGGAGTATACCGCGAGCGGCTGGAATCTGCGCAAGAATGCTGCGACACCGGGCGCAATCCCCTCGTCAGCTCCGAAAGCAGCCGGACAATTTGTCGGTCAGATTCGCGCGATCCCTTGTGTGGATGCTCAGTAAGCTCCAGCCAACACCAGCCAGTAGTCCGTCCCATTCAACAAGCGATGCGGGCGGAAGAACTGGTTGGTGAGCCTGAGTGGCGCCCACTTGCCGACAGTGTTCCGGGCGAAAAAGAAGAACCGCCCCCAGAATTGAGCCCACAACTTAAGCCTTGCAAGCAGGTGCCTTTAGCCCGAGGCCGTGGTTCGAAGCAGTAGCCAGCTCGCAACTGACGCAGAAGCTGGCGCTAATTCGGTAATGAATAAAAGGAATACTCAAGCGGGAAAAGCGTTTGCAGTCTCGGGGTTTGGACCTTTTTGCGAATTCTTCGTTCACCCCGAGTTCATCAGTCAAATAACGATCACTCCGCTTTGCCCGGCGTTTCATACAGCTTAGTGGTTTGTCCGCGCGAAACCGTTGCCTTATTTCGTCGTGGGGAAAACGCCGTATGTCCCAGCGAGACCATCGGTTTGGTGAATTTAGTTGCAGAGGTTGTTCCGACATCTTCGAATGAGTCACGGGCCCCGATCACTGTGAGGCTCTTTGCACCATTCGGAAGGTTGGCTGGATAATCCTTGGTTGGCGAATAGACCAGTCGTTTGCTTGTATAGCCAACGTACTCAAGAAACTTATCCAGCTCCATTACATAAACGCCATTGCCCTTGGCCTCATCGTCCAGTTCGAGTGCAAGTTCGCGAATCTTCATGTAGATCGCCTGTTGAGCACTATCCTGAGTGTTCTCGTCCCCCAGGTTACCTCGAACGAGGAATCGAACCGAAGATGTCAGGTTGTTCGGAATATCCGAAGTGGTCAACTCTGCGCCATCCTTCCCGATCAGCTTGCCCAGGTCATTCACGTGTAAAACCACTTCTGCGCCGCTGGTTCTTACGATCTGATTGAACTCTTCGCGATCTGTCCCTGGATTTCCATCGAAGTCCAGCAATCCGACTACAGCGATTTGAATCTTCTGACCGGGCCAGAACAATGGAGAGTAAATTGGATCTCCAGCTGCTGGCGGATCGTTGCGTTTCTGCTTCACGATTCTGGCTTTGGCCTCATGACTGCCAACCAGTTCCACAACCTCAATCTTCCCTTTAATGTCAGTATCGCCCTGCCGACGACCCACTCCACCATTGTCCTTTGCATAGACAGAGAATGTCATACCAACGAGGACGTTATCAGCGGAACCCACATCAATCGTACATAGCTGAGACTGCTGATCGACGAAGAGCAAACTCCCATCGGGACGTTCGAATTTCAGATCCTCAATCTCCATTTTTGCTTTGCGGAGACTTTTCAGAGCTTTGGTGTTGTTAGTCTTTTCGTCATCGAGCACGAGCATTTCATTTCGGTGCGCGTCCTGGACATTCGAGAAAGTCGTTTCCACCTGCAGCAACTGGGCGGCGATTTCGTCGAACTGTTTGGTTCGCTGAGCCAGTTGCTCGCTGTGCATCCGCTCTTTCTCGGTCAGTTCCTGATCTTTCTGAGCCAGCGTTGCCTGAACACCGGCGATGACCTTAGTCTGGCTCGCTACGATGTCTTCGAGTTCTTTGGTTTTTGCGGCGAGTTGCACCTGTCGATCTGCATTTGCGGCCGATTGAATCTCGCGGTCGACAGCATTACTGATCATGGCTCCTTCCAGCGACTTGCCAGAGGAGGAGCCATCAGCCGCCAGAGAATTGATCTGAGCCTGAGATTCAGTGACTGCTCGATTTACGGTATCGTCGGCCGCACCTGTTGCTGTCCGACCTACCAGATCACGAAGCGACGTGACGTCCCCCTGAACGTTGACGATCGCCCCCTTTGCCTCTGATTCAGCTTTTTTAGCGGAGTCAAACTGACGCTGAAGGTCAGAACTTTGCTGCCATGCGAAATACCATGCAACACCCAGCCCTACCGAAAGCAGAGCGAAGATTGCATGAGAAATCAGGAGACCATTGCCGTCTTTGGATGCCATCTGACTGCCTTACAGGTTCTCAACCACTGACAGGATTCGCAAGCGTTTGCAGCCATGCGATCTCCATCACACACGATCACTGAAAGAATATCTAACGTTATTCCTGCTCAGACATCAATCCGGGGGAACTGACCAGTTGTTTTCTGGAGTACCCCATAAGATCGAGGAAGCTGGCGAGACTTAGAACGTACACACCGTTGTTCTCAGCCGCCTTTACCAATTCTGCTTGCAGCACATCTGTCTTTTCGTAGATGAGTCGCTGTGCATCATCCGCGGAAGCAGAATCTCCACGCTTGCCCACAACAAGGAACCGAGTGCCCGCCGTAATGCGATCAGGGATTTCCTCGGCTGAAACGATCTCGCCGTCCCGCCCGATCAAATTGGCCTGATCATCAACTTCAAGAACGATGTCGATCCCTGCAGAGGAAGTCAGCCGGCGGAATTCTTCTCGGTCACTGGATGGGTTGCCATGGAAGTGCAGAGTTCCTACAACGGCGATCTGCAGCTTCTTGCCCTTCTCATAGAGTGACGAAAACACGGAATCGCCTTTAGAGATCGGGTTATCCGGAGACACTCGATTTGTCGCCGAATCCGGCAATATCCGGGCTTCAGCCAGGTGATCACCCAGCAGGGCGATAATCTCTATTTTACCACGTCGTTCGCGAGGATTCAGGACACGACCTTCAGCCTTCCCGGCAGGGTCGCGAGCGTAAACAGAGAATTCCGTTCCGAGACGAAGTTCATCTTTCGTGCCAAGATTCACGTAGCAGGTTCCGGCGGCCGCATCGACCAAAGTGATTGAGCCATCGATTCGTTCAAAGGCTGATCCTTCCAGCTTCATCTTATCACGGCGAAGAGCGATCAGGGACTGCCGTTGCTGCGTCAGTTCTTTCTCGACCCGTTCGATTTCACGAGCATTATCCTTGACCAGCTGATCGTAGTCAGCCTGTTTTTGACGCAACCGGGCCTTCTCCGTATCGATTTTGCCTTCTTCCTCTGAGAGACGCACCCCATGGGCGGCTTCTTTCTTCCGCAACTCTTCTTCCTTGTCGCGAAGCGAGGTTTTCATAGCCTGCAAAGCCTGCTCGTGCTGAGCCACCTTCTGATTAAGCTCGGCCAGCTTATCGTAGGTTTGACGGAGACGGTCGGTGGCTGACTGAGATGCGGCGTCGCGGGCATTCGCGTTGGCCACCATGGCTGGTTCCAGTGCAGCAGCCGCTGAAGAAGCGTCGGCAGCTCGTTTGGCGATTTCCGCTTTGGTGCCTTCAATCACTTCATCAGTCGCGCCCGGGTGCCCAACCAGATTCTTCAGCTGCTCCACTTCAGCTTCATGGGTTTTGATCGCCGCTTCCTGCGTATTCACAGAATCTGTGACTTCCGCGATCTGTCGAGCGAGCTGAGTGTTGAAGTCGTGGGAGAAGTACCAGGCAACTCCAAACCCGAGGGAAAGGAGCACAAAAATCGAGAGCGAAATCACCAGACTGTTGCTGTCTTTCGATGCCATTGAGTTGCCTCTGGCCGACGATACTCGCCGGAACTTTTTCAGGTGATATTGCCGTTAAACGGCGTGTGAAGACAGGACAGGCCCGAAATTCAGGGACTAAACAGGGAATACGGAGTCCGGGAATCTTCTAATGAAGATACCGACTGTGATTTTCGAGTCAAGAATTACTTACACGGGACCCTGCGTTCGCGGAGTGATCAGTCCGAACGGAACACAGGAACCATCTTCATTGATGACCATGCAAGACATAATTGATAAGTGAATCCCCTGAATGGTCTATTTCGAATCGAGGAACTAAGCGAGTTGCGAATTCCCGCAAGAGATCGGAATGATCACATCGTGCGTAGTTCACCGGCAATGACTGCGGGTCTGTTTAATTCGATTTTGCGGCTTCGAAACGGCGGAATACTTAGCCATGCCTGCACGGATCCGATCCGTGTCGAACCGCCGCAGACAGGATCGCGCCGCGCATCGACACGGGCCAGAACGCAAACAAAACAAGAAGTCGAGCCCGAGTATTGTGAAGCGGCGGAGCCACCAATCCCCAAAAGTCACCTCTTGATGACAACTTGGGTATCTTTGAAAAGATTCTCCGGATGCCGAACCGCCTGCTCTGTCAACACAAGGGCTTCCCACCGACGGGAAAGGCCATAATCAGTCGTCTCAGGATGCGGAACACGACTACGCTGTCAGGAAACGCATCCTCTGTTGGTTGCAGACAGATTTTGGTTTTGTCATAGTCCTCCACTCATTCAGAGAGGCTCATTTTGGGCAGCATTCGGGATACCGAAATCGGTCCATTGGGTGTTCGCTGGCGTTGTCGATTTTTCAGGTGCATGGGTAGCACCTGAGCTTCTGACGTGATTGCTGTTTCAACCTGTATGCGGGTGTGTGATCCATGATGTTCGCCGCTCAATCGATCGCGGAATTTTTTGATTGGCTGGGTGGCTGGCAGTATGTCGCTGCAGCATTAATTCACGCGGTTTTGCTGATTCAAGTTTTTGCCTTGTCCCCGTTCGCCTTTATTTGGCTGGAGCGGAAGGTTTCCGGGCGAATTCAGGACCGCCTTGGCCCAACTCGCGTGGGCGGGCTTTTCGGTTGGCTGCAGTCTCTTGCTGACGGCATCAAGCTGGTGCAGAAGGAAGATTTGTGTCCTCCTGCGGCAGACTCAATGTTGTTTCGATCCGCCCCTTACGTTGTGTGCGTGGCCAGTTTTGCGGCATTCATGGTTCTGCCCTTCAGTAATGGTTGGGTCGCCGTGGCTGCGGATTGTGGCTTGTTCATTATGCTGGCCATTCTTTCGCTGGAAGTATTCGGCATCATCATGGCTGGTTATGCCAGCGGTTCCAAATGGTCACTTTTCGGCGGGATGCGTGAAGCAGCTCAGATGGTGAGCTACGAAATTCCGCTCGCGATTTGTGCTTTGGTCCCTGTTGTGGCGGCCGGTTCACTGAATCTTGGCGAAATTGGCGGTATGCAGCGGGGCTGGTTCGGTTACTGGTTTATTTTCCATGACCCGTTCACATTCATCGCCTTCTTCTGCTATTTCATCGTGGCAACAGCCAGTTGCAAGCGAGCACCGTTCGACCTTGCCGAAGCGGAGAGCGAGCTTGTTGGTGGATTCCACACAGAATACAGCGGCATGCGTTGGTCGTTTTTCTTCATGGGTGAATATGCCAGCATGTTTGCGGTGTGCGGAATCGCCGCCATCCTCTTTCTGGGTGGTTGGAATACCGGGATCGGTCCTTTAGATGATGCGTTGTATGCCGCCCGAAATGCGGGCGCTGATGGGACTGGTTCAGCGGTTGTGGGTTATTTGGCAAACGTGATTGGTGCGTTCGTATTTGCGTCTAAAGCCAGCCTTGGAGTTTTTGTTCAGGTTTGGTTGCGTTGGACTTTGCCGCGGCTGCGAATTGACCAGGTGATGACAACATGCTTGAAGTACCTGGTTCCGATTAGTTGCTTTCTGTTCCTTGGTGCAATTGCCTGGCCGTTGGTCATGTTGACAGTTTTGGGCCAGACGACATGGACATCCAGCCCGCTTGGGAAACAGGTTTCTGCCGAGGTTTATGAATCTCAGGTCGTTCAGGCTCGGTCAGCGGAAAGAGCATCCCTGCTGAATGTGGAGAACAAGACTGCGGAACTTGAGCTTGCAGCGAAGGCATTTGTAGCGGGAAAAGAGCGATTAGAGGCGGCGAAGAGCTCTGCTTCAGAGGCTGAGAAAAACGCCAGCGACACTCAGCTGACGAGTCTTCAGGAAGAAGTAGCAGCTTTGGAAAAAGCTGAGCAGGAAGCTCGTGTTGGTCTTGAGTCGGCGAACGAGACTGCTCAGAAGGCAGTCTTGAAGGCGAAACTCCTGATTGAGGGGCGAGCAAGTGTGAATAAGAATGCTGCAGCAGCACGGGAGCAGGGGGTGGTTCGATGAGTGGCGAAAACTTCCTGTTTAGTGTGTTTGCAATTCTGACCTGCGTAAGTGCTCTGGCGGTCGTGCTGAGCCAGACTGTGGTTCGAATGGCATTTTGGCTGGTAATTTCTCTGGGTAGCACAGCGGCCCTGTTCTTCCTCGCAAACGCTGACTTTGTCGGCGCGGCTCAACTGCTGATTTATGTCGGTGGTACCTTGGTGCTGCTGGTTTTCGGTGTGATGCTGACCGCCAGTGGTCCGTATATGAAGATTGGAACCTCCGCTGGTGAAACAGTGGTGGCCGGGCTTCTTGGGCTTCTGTTTCTATTTGTTGTATTTGCCTGTATCGGTGGTGTGGAGTGGCGGAAGCCGGTCACGGGATCGGCTGACAACATTGCCACCGGAGCGGTTGGCAACACTTTGCGTCCACTTGGATTGAGCTTCCTTGGGGTTCGTCCTGATGCGGATTTAGCGACTGGAAAGCCACCGGAAGCCTCCGGGTACTTGCTTCCGTTCGAAATTGTTTCGGTTCATTTGTTGGTGGTCTTGATTGGGGCTTCTTATCTTGCACGAGCAAAGCGTCGAGCGGCACCGCTTGGGCAGTAGATTTTTGCAGTGCCTGATCTGACAGCAAGCATTGACGACTGTTGTATGCAGAGAGTGTTGGCCGTTTGTGGCTCGGCTCTCTAATACTGGCTTGTGAATAGTTCGGCCTAAACAGGATTTGACGAGCCGGAGTAAAACCTGGCTTTGAGTTTGAGAGTGAACTCTCGGTGTTCTGATAATCGTCGGGTCAGGGATGCTGACCATTGGCAGGGGTATTGGATTTCATGGCTGCTGGACTGAACGCTTATCTGCTGGTTGGTGCTGTTCTGTTTGTCTGTGGTGTCATTTGTATGGCGACCAAGAGAAACGGCATTGGCGTGCTTATGGGCGTGGAGCTTGTTCTGAACGGAGCCAACGTAAACTTCGTTGCGTTTTCGCGGTACACAGATCTGGGTCTTGACGGACAGATCTTTTCGTTGTTTGTCATTGTTCTGGCGGCCGCAGAAGCCGCTGTGGCTTTGGCGATTGCACTGAACTTCTACAACAACCATCTCACGATCGACGTGGACCGCGCAAACAAGCTGAAGGGCTAAGTGATCGCGGGTAAGTGGTTGAGGCGTGTTTGCGGTTGGTTGGATACGACGCTGATTTTCCTGGATAACACATGGTGGGCGAAACATTAAGAAACCTGTTGATGATCGCATGGCTGCTGCCGCTTGTCGGTTTTGCGGTTGAGATCTTCGGTGGCTTCTGGGGGTCCCGACAAAGCCGGGCGGCCGCATGGATTGCCGTAGGTTGCATCGCGACAGGATTCGTCTGCAGCTTCAGTGCGCTGATGATCTGGGGAAATGCCAATCATTGGTCAGTAATGCACAAGGCTGATCATGGTGCGTCGCATGAGAGCCATGATGGGCATCAGGGCGAAAAAGGCCATGAAGAACATGCTCCTGCCGGGCACGAAGCTCCTGCAGAAAAGCATGGTTCTGTATCATCAGAGTCGCAGTACAAGCTGACGGCCCTGGCTGCTGAAGAAGCGAATACGGCTCATGCGGCCGGTCCAACTGTCTACTCCGGAACACTGTATTATTTGGCTCGGTTTGGATCACTGGATCTTTCGCTCGACTATTACATCGACAGCCTGACGCTGGTGATGTTCACAATGGTGACCTTCATTGCAACCTGCATTCACTTGTTCGCAATGGGTTATATGTCGGAAGAGTTGACTGAAGAATATGTGGACCACCATGCTCATCTGTCGAACGGACATCACGTTCACCGACCGGGCCGTTTCTATCGATTCTTTGCGTTTCTGTCGCTGTTCTGCTTTTCGATGCTGGGACTTGTTCTGGCGGGCAACATCTTTCAGGTGTTTATCTTCTGGGAACTTGTGGGCATCTGCAGTTTTCTGTTGATTGGTTTTTACACTGAACGAAAGTCTGCCAGTAACGCGGCCAATAAAGCGTTCATCATGAATCGCGTCGGGGACTTTGGCTTCCTGATTGGGCTGATGGTTCTGTGGACATTCTTCGGAACATTCCGTTTCGGTGAAACTGTTAACGACAAGGGCGAGGTCGTGCAGGCCGGGTTGTTTCAGTTGTTGCAGAGAGATGACACGGGCAACGTGATTCGCGATGTGGAGACTGGTGAAGTTTCTGTCGGAACTGCCGATGCTGCAATGAATCCAGGAAACGCTCGCAAGACAATTCCTTACTTTCTGCTCGTGGTGGCCGGACTTGGCGTATTCGCTGGATGTGTCGGCAAGAGTGCTCAATTCCCACTGCAAACGTGGCTGCCGGACGCGATGGAAGGTCCGACCCCTGTGAGTGCACTCGTGCATTCTGCAACGATGGTCGCGGCAGGGGTGTATCTGGTTGGACGTTTCTATCCGATGTTCGTCCAGGAAGTTCTGCTGACCATCGCCTATGTGGGCTGCATCACACTGTTCATGGCCGCCACGATTGCAATCGTGGCCACAGACATCAAAAAGGTTTTGGCTTATTCAACGATCAGTCAGCTCGGTTACATGATGCTGGGACTGGGCGTGTTTGGATGGGGTGCGGGTCTGTTCCATTTGGTGACTCACGCCTTCTTCAAGTCTTTGATGTTCCTGTGCTCGGGCAGCGTGATCTATGGCTGTCATCATGAACAGGAAATGCCAAAGATGGGCGGTCTGTGGCGTAAGATGCCAATCACCGCCTTTACGATGCTGGTCGGCGTGATCGCGATCAGCGGCCTTGCCATTCCGGGGCTGATTAGTCTTTCCAGTGTTTTCGCGTTCTCTGGCTTCTTCTCAAAGGATGCCGTGGTTGCGACTTCGTTGGCCTTTGTGAAGGCCAATCCTTCGCACTTCCTGCTGTTCCTGATGCCATTGCTGACTGCTGGGATTACTGCTTTCTACATGTTCCGACTTTGGTTCTACACCTTTGCGGGTAAACCACGTGACATGCATGTTTACGACCATTGCCATGAATCTCCGCTCATTATGACGGTACCTTTGTTGGTGCTTTCGGTATTGGCGGCGTTCTGTGCGGTTGGCGGAGAACAAGGACCTCTATTTCTGTTGATCACTGGAGATCAGCCGTCTCATGTAAGTCATGGCGTTGCGGCGGTTGCTGGAGCGAGCACTCTAACACTGCCGGGGCATGACGCTGTGCATGCTGTGCACGCTGAAGCCGGGACTTATGCTCTTATTGCTGCGGCCAGTGGGACTTTGATCGCCTGGTTGCTGTACGGAACTACGATGGTGAATGTTGCTGAAATGAAGCGACAGCTTTCTGGCCTGCACGGCTTCCTTGTTAACAAGTGGCATTTCGATGAACTGTATGATGCCCTGTTTATGAAGCCGGCTCACATTATCGGAAAGTTCTGCACTTGGATTGATCGCACGATCTTCGATGGCATCATTCATGGCTCCGCAAAGGTTATGATTGCTGTGTCAAAATGGGATCGTTTGTTCGATGAAAGTGTTGTGGACGGTTTTGTGAATCTGCTGGGTAGTTCCACGTTTGCTGTCGGGCGTTCGCTGCGAGTAGTGCAGACGGGGCGTCTTCGTCAGTATGTAATGTTTATTGTTGTCGGTGTTGTGGCACTCTTTGCAATTCTGTTCACGACCTTCCCTGGTTAGTGATTTCTTGCGGCCTATTTCAGTTTCTCGCCGTCCATCCGACGGTTTTAGTCAGACTGTGATCAGACGATGAATCCTGAATTTCTTCTCTCAGCCATCATTTTTGTCCCTACGATCGGTGCCTTGCTGTTGGCGCTCTTGTTTGACAGCAAGAACTCCGAGGCGATGCGACTGTTTGCGATGGCAACGACTTTGGTCACCTTCGGATTAACCCTGATGCTCTGGGGTGATTTCCAGGAAGGCACCAGTGGCATTCAGTTTGAAGTCGCCAAGCAGTGGATTCCCACATGGAATGTCTACTACCGTCTGGGTGTTGACGGAATCAGCCTGCCGCTTGTGCTGCTGACCGGACTGGTTAGTGCATTGGCCATGGGAGCAAGCTGGAGCATCACCAAGCACGTGAAGGGTTATCTGGTTCTCTTCCTGATGCTTGAGTCAGGCATGATGGGCGTATTTCTATCGCTCGACTTCTTCCTGTTCTACGTGTTCTGGGAAGTCATGCTTCTGCCGATGTACTTCCTGATCGGCGTCTGGGGTGGACCACGAAAAGAATACGCTGCGATCAAATTCTTTTTGTATACGCTTGCGGGCAGCGTGTTGATGCTGGTTGCAATGCTGATGTTTTACTTCAACGCTCCGGACCCTGGTGGTCGATTTAATCTTATCTACCTGGCTGACGCAGCATCGAAGGGTGGCTTACTAAGTCCTTCGCTTCAGATCACAGCCTTCGTGATGCTGTTCATTGGCTTTGCAATTAAGTTGCCAGCGTTTCCAGTTCATACTTGGCTTCCTGACGCTCACGTCGAAGCACCAACGCCGATCAGTATGATTCTGGCAGGTGTTTTGCTGAAGATGGGTGGTTACGGCATCATTCGCATTGCGTTCCCGCTGTGTCCTTACGGAGCACAGTACTGGGCTTGGACAATGGTGGCAATTGGTGTGATCAGCATTATCTACGGTGCGTTCGCAGCCTTGGCTCAGACAGACTTCAAGCGACTTGTGGCCTATAGCTCAGTGAGCCACATGGGATACGTCTTGCTGGGTTTGGCCGTTTGGAAAGTGAATGAAGCCAATGGTCAGTCGATTGGAATGGACTACTGGCAGATGGGGCTGAATGGTGCCATGTTCCAGATGATTGCTCACGGGATTTCTTCAGCCGGCATGTTCTTTATGGTGGGAGTGATCTACGACCGAGTTCACCATCGCGATCTGAATCGCTTCGGTGGCTTGATGGGCAAGATGCCGCTGTACAGCGGACTGTCTGCCGGGCTATTTTTTGCTGGCCTTGGTCTGCCGGGGCTGTGTGGTTTCATTGGCGAAGTGTTTGTTGTGCTCAGTACATGGAACTTCAGTTGGGTTCTGGCGATCGTGGCGGCATCAGGTGTGATTCTGACAGCCGGATATATTCTGTGGGCAATGCAGCGAGTGTACCTCGGGGCAGAATATCGAGGCCCGCATCCAGAAGATTTGACTCCGATGAGCATGCGAGAAACAAGCATCGCTGTAACGTTGTTGGCTTTGGCGATCGTGTTTGGAATCTTCCCTGCAATTTTGTTTAACATCATGGAACCTTCGATCACATCCATGTCAAAAGCAGCAGAATCAGGCTATCAGCAGTCTGCAGCTCAGGTGACTCAGTTGCAGGCTCAGCGATAAGTGCTGACGGTTTCGTGACCCCGGTTTGTTTTCTCCATTGTCGGTAAGTGTCGCAATGCTGTTCACTGATCTTATCAACTCGCTGATCACTGACACGACTCAGTCGATTCCTCGCTTTGGCGTCGAGCTATGCCTGAGCGCTACGATTGTCCTAATGCTGCTAATGCGGCTGTCTGGTCTTGATCGCCTGATCCCGGCTTGCCTGACGGCAACCGTTGGAGCGCTCGTCGCAACATTCCTGGCTTACAAGCAGTTTGATGCCCTGCATGCAAAAGATGCCGTAGTCACAACGCATATTTTTACGGGCCTGCTGGTTCATGATTCGTTTACTGTGTTTTTTCGCGGGTTCCTCGCGTTATTTCTACTGCTGACAGTCGCTCTGACTAGTCTCACTGGTATTCCGGATGAAGAAGACAGCCCCGACTTTTACGCACTGTTGTTTGGTGCAACGATCGGCATGATGCTGATGGCCAGCGCCAACAATTTGTTGATGCTGTTTATTGGTGTGGAAATGACGAGCGTTCCAAGCTACGCCATGGTGGGATTCCTGAAGGGACGCAAGGTCAGCAGTGAAGCCGCTCTGAAGTATGTCGTCTATGGTGCTGGTGCTGCCGGAGTGATGTTGTACGGAATCAGCCTTGTCGGTGGTGTCCTTGGAACGACTGATATGTCCATGTTGTCTCAGCGACTGGCTGAGGCCGCCGCTGGTGGTTCTGGTGGACTGAAGGATCCGGAAGTTCGCACTGTTGCACTCGGCACCATGCTGGTCATGGTTGGTCTTGCATTCAAGTTATCGCTGGTGCCGTTTCATTTCTGGTGTCCGGATGCCTTCGAAGGTGCTTCTGCGGAAGTCGCGGGCTTCCTTTCAGTGGCATCCAAAGCTGGTGCATTTGGACTTCTGGTGCGATTCTGCCTGGCGTTGTCCGGAGCTAAAGGTACCGAGTCATTAATGATTTCCTTTGGCCTTGGTTTGGGCTTTATTGCCTGCATCACGACAACCTTTGGAAACCTTGCTGCTTACACTCAGACAAATCTTAAGCGTCTGTTGGCTTATTCAACGATCGCGCATGCCGGCTATATGGTCATGGCCGTGGCCGCCCTTCTGGTTCTGAAAAATAGTCCTCAGGCGGCAACTCTGACTGAGAACATTAACCAGTCGATTGAAGGTTTGCTGTACTACCTCGTTGTGTACCTCTTCATGAATCTGGGAGCGTTTGCGGTTATCGCGATTGCTCGCAATTACACATTCAGCGAAGAAGTTGACAGCTTCAAAGGGCTGATTAGTCAATCGCCAACGTTGTGCATCGTGATGCTGATCTGCATGTTCAGCCTGGTTGGGATGCCTCCATTCGGTGGTTTTGTTGGCAAACTGTTTATCTTTGCTTCTGCTTTCAAAGCAGGAGAGGTTCATGGATTCATGTATGTGGTCGTCGCTTTTGGAGCGTTGAACACCGTTTTCAGCCTCGTGTACTATATTCGAGTGCTGCGAACAATGTTTCTTGAAGCCCGCCCGGCGGATGCTCGACCAGTGCCGGTTCGCCTGGCATCCTGGGAGTCCGCTTTCGTGGTAACCTTGGCTGTGTTTGTGCTACTGCTGGGTGTTCTGCCTCACATGATGAGTCAGACTGCGAACGACGCGGCTCAGGCAATTGCCCAGTTGCCAACCCCCTGATACTGTTTAGCGTGTTTGTCACCGTTCAGAGTTCTTTTGTTGCATATCGAGTTCGGAAATGACCTGCCAGGACAACGAGATCCTTCTGAACAATACGCTGATCCAGATGTCGTGCAGTTTTCTGCAATACGTCTCTGAGTCATGGCCGTGGGTACGTCTTGACGCCGCTGCAATCGAAGAGCAGGTTCGTGTGCTGGCCGCTCGCCAGCGACAGGATGTCGGCGAAATCGTCAGCCTGCTGACTGCTCGCGAGTATCACATCGACTTCGGTTCATTTCCGACCGAGTACACTGATCAACAGTTCTTGGGCCTGAATGTCCTGATTGGTCGCCTGAGACACAGCCAGAAGCTAATCTGTGATCGTATTTCCCTCGGGGTCACTTCACTTGAATCCGCTGGTGATTCAGAGGCTTCCGAGACACTGCGAGTCGTCGGCCAGCATGAAGCCGCTGTTCTGAAGGCCCTTGGCGAGATTGAGCAGGAACTGCAGCCAGCCGCTGCTAAGGCTTGATAATCCCAAACGTCGTCAGCGCTGCCGCGAGTACATTGACAGTAAATCAGGCAGCAAGCACCAGACAGACGTAGTTCACGAGTACTTCCGACATCTCAAAAATGCAGCTCAACGCTCTGTCTTCACAGTCTGTGCAGCGATGAGCATCTATGCTCGGCACTCGTGTGCCAAGAGGATCAAACTTCAGCTGCATTCCTGCCCAAGTGCATTAACGCGACGAACGAACTGGCCGTCAAATCACCAGTTCGTTCAAGGCATACGACTTGAGCAACAATCGACGGCGAGACAATCAAACTCCGCCGAACTCGTCTTCGTAGTCAGCCATGGCCGCCAGAATCACCTTCTCGGCATGCGCTCGATCGTAAATGTGGTCAATTGAAACCTGCTGAGTCGTATCGCCCGGCATGACCTTGTAGGTCGTGAAGTAGTGACGCAGACGCTGCACGAGAGCCTGTGGAAGCTCGTCCAGATCCTCAACATGCGACCAGATCGTGTCCTGAGCCAGAACGCCGATAATCTTGTCATCAGCCTCGCCGCCATCCAGCATCGGCAGGCCACCAATCACTCGTACATTCACGATCACTTCAGATTTCGTGATCGGTCGTTCGCTGAGCACACAGATATCCAGAGGGTCGCCGTCACCTCGTCGAGCCCGCGGCATCATTTCTGCAACTCGAGTACCGCAGAATGTTCTGGGAATAAAACCATAAAGAGCAGGCGGCTGAGACGACGTTCGCTGTGGACGGTCAACACGCAGGTAACCGGTCACCTTATCGACTTCGTACTTCACAAGGTCGAATGGCGAGATCTCAATAAAGGCGTGCACAAGATGCGGAGGATTGGGCCCCACTTCAAGCCCATGCCATGGATGCGGTCGCCAACGGAAGAATGGTTTTGGAAAAGCCATGTTTCACTCATTTCATCGAGATTCGAAGCGTGCAGTGCCTGTAACTATCAGCACCTGAGGCATTGAATCACTGCTGACGAACATAGCCACAAACAGAAGACGTAACGAGTGGACGCAACGATTCACGCAGGGGCTGTATTCGAGGGAATCAGATTGGCAGAACAAATCAGGGGCTGCTGCCGGACGCAGACTCTAGGGCATAGCCGCATCGTTGGAAGCGCCAGTCTGAGTTCACAGGTGATTTTTTCCTGACTTGGAGTCAAGCCTGCGGAAACGGCAATTTCTGCCGGATGGAATAGCGATCTTCGGCCAGAACATGGCTGCAATTTCGACCTTGATGGATTCCCGCGAACAGTCGTATAGTCCCGTTCCCTTCTTTGGCCGATGTTCCTTTAGATCCCGCAAATCCGGCTTTCCGCGTCGTCTCTCTGCTGCCACTCCCTCTTCGGCAAAATCCCGTGGGTTCCATAATTCTTCATGCCAGCCCCCTGAAAACTCGGCTACGCCGATCTCAGAGACTCACGTCCGCGCTGTGGTTCATGGTGATTCTACTGGTGATTCTCGGAAACTGCGGCTGTAAAGGTCGGTCACTGAAGG
>Ga0255095_1000087_pt1 | contig 55804 bp, 55 predicted proteins | sample Colum_Law_RepC_8_2_FD_188435 | JGI IMG/M metagenome (GOLD analysis project Ga0255095, IMG submission 188435) | Freshwater microbial communities from Columbia River, Oregon, United States - Colum_Law_RepC_8d | ecosystem: Environmental > Aquatic > Freshwater > River | place: USA: Oregon...
GGCACCAGGGCGGCACTGGCCGCAGTGATCACGCGGCGACGTTGAAGGGCATTCGTCATGGCAGGCTCCTTTTGAAGGGCAGGGTTCAATGGGATTGGGGTGTCAGGCACAGTGAATTCGTCCTTGCGCCAGCAATGCGGCGATATCGGTATCGGTGAGCCCGGCCTCGAGCAGCAACTCCCGCGTGTGCTCTCCCACACGAGGCGCCTGGCGAGCCACATCGGCCGGCGACGCGGAAAAGAGCGTGGGCGGTCGCACACTGCGAATCGGCCCTTCGGACGGATGCTCCACCACCTGAAACAGATCCACCGACTGCAGGTGCGGATGCTCGGGCAGATCCTGCAGCGACCACAGACGGGTGGCCGGAATGTCGAGCCGCTCGCACATGGCCAGAGCCTCTTGCGTGGTCAGGGTTCGAGTCACTTCGTGCATGGCGGCGTACAACTCTTTCACGCGAGCATTGCGGGCATGCTTGTCCTTGAGGTCAAACTGGCGCGCCAGATCATCCCGCCCCGCCGCAGCAAAGAAATCCACCCAGTGCTCGCCGCCATAGGGCAGCAGCGCGATGTAGCCATCCTTTGTGGGCGCGGGCTTGCGTCCACCGGCCAGCAGGCGGGCATAGCCCGCAGGCGCATCCGGCGCATCCGGCCCGGCAAAGGTCAGCCCCCCGAGATGCTCGGCCATATTGAAGGCGACCATGGTCTCCAGCATGGGAACCTCGACCTGCTGTCCCTGGCCGGTGCGTTCGCGATGCAACAGGGCTGCGAGCACGGCGTTGCAAAGCGCCATCCCGCAAGTCTTGTCGGCCAGCAGGGTGGGCACATAGTCCGGGATGCCGCTCTCGTGGCCGAGCAGATCCGCCAGGCCACTGGAGGCCTGGATGACATCATCAAAGGCAGGGCGGCCTGCATGAGCGCCGGCTTCGCCAAAGCCCGTGGCCACGCAGTACACGATGTCGGGCTTGATGCGACGCACCGCCTCAAAGCCCAGCCCCAGGCGCTCGATGGCGGGTACCCGCATGTTGTGGACCACCGCATCGATGGTGGGCAGCAGCCGTTGAACGACCTCCAGGCCTTCTGGGGTCTTGAGGTCGACCGCAAGCGAGCGCTTGTTGCGATTGATGGCCAGAAAGATCGAGCTCATGCCGCGGGTCTTCGAGACGCCATTGGCGCGCATCAGATCACCCGTAGGCGGTTCGACCTTGATGATGTCGGCGCCGAAATCACCCAGGATCTGCGTGGCCAGAGGGCCCAGCACCACGGCAGTCAGGTCAAGAATTCGGTATCCCGCAAGCGGACCGGTACGCGTCAAGACAGTCTCCATCCAGGCATGGGATTGGCTCTGTGGGATGAACTCCCCGGCCTCCTGCATGCGTGGCCCCAGCATACCGCGAGTCTGGCGCTCGTGGCCCGGTCAGGCCTGATTTGCTTCGGGCTGGCGTTTCAAACCAGAATCCGGGTTTTGGGTCGTCAGGCGCCAGGCATCGGATCGCAAACCGCAGCGCACTGGCTCGTCCATCGCAGAGCATTCAAAAAAACCCGGAGGAGGGTTACCCCATGAGCATGACCGAACTGCCGTCGAGCAGCGAATTCGTTGGCGTGAGCCTGCGTGATGATCATGTCGCCATCGTCGAGATGCGTCGCCCACCCCACAACTTCTTTGACATGGGCATGCTGGTCGGACTGGCCGATGCCTTCGAGCAACTCGAAAAGAACGACCAGTGTCGCAGCATCGTGCTGTGTGCGTCAGGCACCTCGTTTTGCGCCGGCGCCGACTTTTCAGGCAAGCGTGACCCCATTCGCAGCCCGCGCACCGTCAACCCGATCTATGCTGAAGCGATTCGCCTGTTTGCCTGTACCAAACCCTCGGTGGGCGCGGTTCAGGGACCGGCCATCGGCGGGGGCATGGGCCTGTCGCTCGTGACCGACTTCCGGGTGACCTGCCCCGAGGCCCGCTTTTCAGCCAACTTCAACCGTCTGGGTTTTCACCCGGGATTCGGTCTGACCGCCACACTGCCGCGCCTGATCGGTGTGCAGAAAGCCGCGCTCATGTTCTATACCGGTCGGCGTATCAATGGCGAAGAGGCTGCCGCCATGGGCCTGGCCGAAGTGCTGACCACCCGCGAGAAGGTTCGCGACGAGGCGATCGCCCTGGCTCGCGAGATGGCCATCTCGGCGCCGCTGGCGGTGGTCTCCACGCGAGCCACGGTGCGTGCCGGACTGGTCGAGCAGGTGCGCAGCGCAGTCGCTCGCGAGAGCCATGAACAGACCCTGCACTACATGACCGAAGACTTCAAGGAAGGCGTAGCCGCCATGGCGGCGCGCCGCGAACCCCAGTTCCAGGGAAGATAAGGAAACTCCATGTTCTACGACACCGCCAAGGATGACCACGGCCTGAAGTTCAATCCCTTCAAGGCGCTGGTCGTGCCCCGTCCGATCGGCTGGATCGGGTCGGTCAGCAAGGCCGGCGTGCGCAATCTCGCTCCCTACAGTTTTTTCAATGCCGTGAGCGACACGCCACCGATGGTCTTTTTCTCATCGGCTGGCCGCAAGGATTCCCTGGCCAACATTCTCGAGACCGGGGAGTTCACCTGCTCGATGTCGAACAAGGCGCTGGTCGATGCGATGAATCTGTCGTCTGCCGGGCTGGCCCCTGACGTGGATGAGTTTGCGGTCGCCGGACTGACCGCCGCACCCTCGCGGCTGATCAAGGCGCCCTGGGTGGCCGAGGCGCCCTCGGCTTTCGAGTGTCGCCTCTGGAAGACCATCGACATGCCGGCCAACAAGCACGGCACCTGCTACACCATGGTGATCGGTGAGGTGGTCGGCGTGCACATCAACGATGCCTTCATCAAGGACGGCATGGTGGACACGGCAGGCATGGAGCCCCTGTCCCGCATGGGCTACATGGATTACTCGGTGGTGTCCCGCGAGAGCACCTTCACCCTGAATCGCCCCACGACCGACAAGGATCGGCGCACTGCGCAGGTTCAACCCGGTCCGTGGGACGGTGTTTATCGCTGAGCGCCCTCGCCATGTCGACCCCGGGCACCCCCGCAGCGGATCTGGTCACGACGCAGTGGCTGCACGAGCATCTGGCTGATCCAGGGCTCAGGGTGCTGGATTGCACCACCTTCATGGTGCCGCAACCGGTCGGAGCCTCCCGGATCGAAAGCGGGCGTCCGCGTTGGGCGCAGGCGCGCATTCCCGGAGCCGAGCATGTCTGCATGGTCGAGGATCTCTCGGATCCTGCCGGGCGTTTTCCTTACACCCTGCCGAAGGCTGCGGACCTGCAGCGCCGCCTGGGCGAGCGGGGCATTCACCCTGGCCAGCATCTGGTGCTCTATGGCGCGTCACACCCCATGGTGGTGACCCGTGCCTGGTGGGTACTGACCACACTCGGCTGGCCCCGAGTGAGTGTGCTCGATGGGGGGTGGGCCGCCTGGGAGGCCGAAGGCCGACCGATCGATCGCCATCCCGAGCCAGCGCGCGCACGAGCGTCCGACGTGCTGCAGGCCCCCGAGCCGTCTCGATCGTCAGGGCGTCTGGCCGATGCGCAGGCGGTGGCCCACGCCGTGCAGACCGGCTCCGCCTGGCTGGTCAACGCGCTGTCGCTGGAACAGTTCAGAGGCACCGGAGGCGCCCACTACGGTCGTCCAGGCCGGATTCCAGGCAGCATCAGCCTGCCGGCACGCGATCTGGTCGATGCCGAGCCCGCACGCTGGCTTGATGTGTCAGCCGTGCGCGAGCGCGCCCTGCAGGCCGGGCTGGTCAACGACGGAAGGCCGGTCATCGTGTACTGCGGCGGAGGAATTGCCGCCACCGCGACGGCCTTTGCACTGGAGCGGGCCGGATGGCCTGATGTGCGGGTCTATGACAACTCCCTGCTGGAGTGGTCGGCCGATCCGGATCGGCCCATGACGACCGGCTGATCGGCGTGTGCCGAGGTGCTGGCTCCACGAGCCAGACGCTCTCGCAGGACATCGATCCGGAAAGGCTTGCTCAGGAAATCATCCATGCCGGCCTGGATGCAGCGTTCGCGATCGGTCTCGAAGGCGTTGGCGGTCAGGGCGATGATCCAGGGCTGTCGCGGCAGGCTCAGGCTGCGAATCTCTCGGGTGGCATCGATGCCATCGAGCACGGGCATCTGCATGTCCATCAGGATGATGTCGTAGCGTCCCTGCGCCACACGATCAACCGCCTGGCGACCGTCCTCGGACAGGTCTGCCTCAATCCCGAGACGGGCGAGCAGACTCAAGGCGATCTTCTGGTTGACCGGATTGTCCTCGACCACCAGCACGGACAGCGCGGGCAGCAGGGCGGGTGCAGCCGCAGCGGGGCTGTCACTCAGGCTGACCGGGGCCTGGCCGATGCCCATGTCGATCTCGAAGGCGAAGGTTGATCCCAGGCCAGGCTGGCTGCTCACGGTGATCTCGCCATCCATGGCCTGACACAGGCGACTGCAGATGGCCAGACCGAGGCCCGTGCCGCCGTAGCGTCGGGTGGTCGAGACATCGACCTGCGAGAAAGCCTGAAACAACCGACCCAGTCGATCGGCTTCAATGCCGATGCCGGAGTCAGCAACACTGCACGACAGTCTGAGTCGATCGTCTGTGATCCGCAGGGTTTTCACTGCGACTTCGATGGCACCCCGCTCAGTGAATTTGGTGGCATTGGCCACCAGATTCGACAGGATTTGCCTCAGACGGGTACTGTCGGCCTTCACCCAGCGTTGAAGTGGTTCTTCAAAGGCGACCTTCAACTGCAAACCCTTGCCTTCAATCACCGGGCGATAAAGGGCCAGCGTCGTTTCGATCTCGGCTCGAAGATCGAAATCACGTGACTCAAGCTCGAGCTTGCCTGCCTCGATCTTGGAGAAGTCGAGAATCTCATCGATCAGAACAAGCAGGGCGTCACCGCTGTTGCGGATGGTCATCAGATCCCGGGTCTGCTCCTCGCTGAGCGGCGAGTGCTCAAGCAACTGTACAGTGCCCAGAATGCCGTTCATCGGTGTACGAATCTCGTGACTCATCACGGCCAGAAACTCACTCTTTGCGAGGTTGGCCTGGTCCGCCGAGTCCTTGGCAGCCTTGTAGTTGCGCAGTAGATCTTCTCGGTCTTCGATCAACTGGGTGATCAGGTTGGAAACGGCAACCAGATCCTGCGCGACCTGATCGTCACTCGACGATCCTTGCGCTGGATGGAGCGGGCCTGCCGCGCCGCCCGGTCCGGTCCCGCGGCCAGGCCCGTGTCCGATCTGCATCTTGGCGGCTGTCTCGCGCAGCAAGGCCATGGCATCGGCACGGTTGCGGTTCGCGCGTTGCAGATTTTCGGACATCTGATTGAAGCTCTTGACCAGCACCCGCAATTCGCCTGAAGCCTTGACCTTGACCCGTGCTGCGAGATCACCTTCAGCCAGTCTCGATGCAGCCCGCGCCAGTTCGATGATGGGTCGCGAAAAGTTGCGTGCGACGAAAAACGCAATGACAGCCACTGCCAGCGCAGACAGGCCCATCACGGCGATGAAAAAGATCAGGGCAGGCTGAAAGTCCTTGAAGAGCAATTCATCGGGCACCGCATAAGCCAGGCGCACCAGAGGCTCCTGACCCATCACGATCAGATCACGCGTGGCGACCATTCCGTCAGATCGGTCGCGAAAGACCGTTTCGCTGTGCCCGTCGTCGCGGGAGAAGTCAGTGTCCGTGAGGGTCATCAGGGCACGGTCAGGCTGCAACAGAATGCTGCCCGCGGGAGAGAACAGCCAGATTGGCTGTTCGTCGAAGACCTTGACGGCCTTCAATCGGTCGGTAAAGCCCTCAAGGGTGACTCGAATGATGACGACGCCACTGAAGGCTCCGTTGTCGTAATCCAGGGAGGGCAGTCCAGCGAGAAAGGACAAACGACCCCGTTCATCCCGGAAGGGGCCCTCGATCGAAACCTCCCTGGGCGGCATGAACCATTCCATGTTTCCTGAAGAAAGCAGGGAAGGGGTGGTCTTGATCCGTGCAAAAAGACGCTTGAAGTGTTCTCGGGTGGGCAGCGCGGCGGCCGTGGCGTCGGTTGCCAGCGGATCTCGTTCGACACGCCGGCCGTCTTCGACGCTCGAGATGGTCTGACCCTCTGCGTCCGCGTAGTAGATCCCCGAATACGAATCAAAATCGGCCTGCAGCTTGAGAAACTGGGTTTCGAGATTCTTGGCATTGACGATGCGCTCATCCTGCGAGGAGGACAGATAGAGTCCCAATGCCTCCGAGGTGGTGATCTGCTTGAGTGAGCGTTGCAGTCCCAGGCCATATTCCTGGACGAAATTCGCTGCCAGAATCTCGATCTGTTGAGCGATATTCTGTTGGGCGCGCAGTCGGGCCGCATCCCGACTGAACTGGAAGGACGCCACGATGAGCGGGACGCTCACGCACACACCGACCGCCAGGAACGCCAGCAGCAGCCTCTGGAAGATCGGCATGCGGGAGGTCATCGGTGAGTCGAGACTTTCTTAGCGCGGGTTTCGGCCCTTGAGAGCCATTGACACGTCGACCACTTCATCGATCAGATACATGGCCTCATCGAGATTGATGCCGAGTTGTCGGGCGCGGTTTCGGTTGACGAGGTAGGGGCCTCGCTCGGGGGTTCGCACGGCCATGCGCGCTGGATTGAGTCCTTTTTCAAGAATGCCTGAAGCCATCTCGACCGCCAGGTATCCCTGGTTGAAGCCCGAGTCATTGGCAGTGAGCAGCATGCCCTCAAGAACAAATTGATCTTCGTGTGACGCCTCGGGAATGCGAATGTTGTTCAGATACCAGCGACCCACTTCAAGCATGTCGACATGATTGCCTCGGGCATCCCGAAGGGTGTCGTGATTGAGGATGAAAAAAGCGTCGACGCGCCGGGACAGGTCTGTGGCGCGTGCCTTGAACTCTTCCAGAGAGTTGGTCACGGCCTTGTCGATCAGTTGCAAGGGCAGACTGCCCCGCTGAGCCAATTGCTCAATCATCTTGACATTCGGTCTTGAAGACTCCGAATCGCAGGCGAGGATGGCGAAGGTTCGAGCTTTGGGGACCAGACGCTTGAGCAGATCCAGGCTTTCCTTGTGGTAGCCGGATTGCCAGACTCCGGTCACATTGCGACCTGGGGCGTCCATGCTGTCGACCAGTCCATATTTGAGCGGCAAGCCATTGATGCCCCAGAAAACCACCGGAGTCGCGGTATCGAGCAGCTGACCACCGATGTAGCGTGCAGCATTGTCATCGCCGAGGAGCACAACATCCGGCTTGAACGCCCGCAGCGTTCCCATGATCCGAGCCGTGGCGCTCGCCATATCGGCCCGGCTGTCTTTGCGCTTGGTGTCCATCCATTCCTTGCGGATGACCGCCCGGGCACTCTCGACGGAATCGCTGCCCGCAAGCTGCTTAGCCTGGCTTTCGTTGTCGAGATAGCCGTACTTCATCAGGGCGGCCCCGACGCCCTTTTGCGTCGACTGCGACCAGAGGTAGGCCCGGTGGTAGCTGCTGACGATGAAGATGCGCTTTTTGCTGCCAGGGCGGGCCTGTGAGAGCCCCACGCGGGGAAGGCTGGCCACCACACTGGCAGTCCCCGCTTGCAGGACAAGACGTCTATGCATCATTTCAGACTTTCTTGCGAGCGCGCCAGGTGTCGAAGATCCGGCTGGCCTGACCGGAATACATCTTGAGGGCTTCTTCCGGGCTCAGGCGCCCACTGGCGGCATCGGCAAACATTTTCGGCAGCAGCCACTCCTTCCAGATCTCATCGATCGCCGCGCTCGCATAGCCCGGATAGCCCACATTCACAGTCCAGCGATCAGCATCTGTGAAGATCGCGTACTTATCGGCCGGTTTGGCTTTTTTGTCGATTGCCACCAGTTGCTTCAGATCGGGCACAAGCTGCGGGAAGGTCGGGAAGTTGTAGAACTCACTGGCCAGGAAGGCGTTTCGGGATTCCGCAGTGAGGTCGACCAGAAATTTCTTGGCGCCCTCGATATTGCGCGCGAACTTCCAGATCACATACGCATTCATCAGATGCATCACACCCACCTGGGCCGCGGGTCCGCGGGCGGGCTTGCCCAGCGAGATTCTGTCGGCCACCGGAATGCGTTCATTCTCGCCCGTACGGGTGACCGAGATCGCATTGAGTGTGAGCGAGCCTTTGCCGGCGAGCATCAGTCTGTTGTTGGAGGAGGCATCCCACGAGAAGATCTCGTCGGTCATGGTCTCGGTGTAGAGGGCTTTGGCAAACCGCAGGGCCTCGAGAGTCTGTTTTGAATCCAGGTTGGGCCGACCATCCGGAGTCTGCTCCGAGCCGCCAAAGCAGTGCAGGATCGAGCGCAGGGCCATGCTGCTGTCGAGTTCGTTGGACATGCCAATGCCCACCGGGATTCGGTGCTTTTGCAAGATTCTGCGACCGCCCTCCCGGATGGCGTCCCAGGAGTCGGGAACGACACCCACGTCGTCCCACAAATCCTTGCGGAAGTTGACCGGGTCGGGAACATAGCTATCAGAAAACCCGAAGTACTTTTTGGTAACCGGGTTGTAGGTGCTCTTCATCGCAATTTCGAGCGGTTTGCCAAAACGCTTTTCGCATTCCGCGTAGATATCGCGATGATCAATCACGTGATCTTCATAGGAGGCGGGCGGGGACAGAAACATGCACAGGTCATGGCCCTGCTTCTTGCTGATTTCTGCCGAAGCCCGGCTCTCGATGCTGGTCATCCCAACGTTCGTCACGATGACCTCGGTATTGTTTTTCTCTCCCCATTCCTTGACGAATTTCTTGTTGAACCATTCATCGAATGCCGGCACGAAGTGGTTCCACTGCATGACCTTGAGCGATCGGCGGGCAGGGCCCTGAGCGGCAGCCGGTTGCAGAGCCGCGGATGTTGCTGCGGCAAGACTGACAGTTGCCGATTGGCGAATCCATTGACGGCGCGTTTCCGATGGGTTCATGGCCTTCCTTTTCGTGTCATGCCTGATTCGGTCTTGTGACATAAGTGTGGCAGTCAAGCCCACATGAACCCGGCAAGTGTGTCGCACATCCTCGAATTTCTTTGTTTTTGTGCCGGGAATCCGGATTTCCGTTACAAGTCTTTCACAAATGATAGCGGCCTGAGGGTCGCTCGGTAAAGTTGCCGGAGGTCGCGCTATGATGACCTCAGACATCATCACGAAAAAAGTCTCGCTCCCGCAGCACGCAACGCGAACGCGTTGCCTGGTGCGTGGTGACTGGACTCACCACCGGGGAGGCAGGTATGTCCGAAGCGCACGTGGCCGTCGAGATCCGCGACGGCATCATGACCCTCACACTCAACCGACCGGACAAGCTCAACGCTTACACGGCTCGGATGGGGCGAGAATTGACCGCCGCATTCCGGCAGGCCGACTCGGACGACGCCGTGCGGGTGGTCATCGTGACCGGGGCGGGCAAGGGGTTCTGTGCCGGGGCCGACATTTCGGCCGGTGCGGATGCCTTTGGCAATTCGCAGTCCGACAACATGTTTGCGCGCACGGGCGTGGCGGGCGGACCCAAACCCGACAGCTTCATCGAGGCCATCTTCGAGTGTCGCAAACCCTCGATTGCGGCCATCAACGGCGCGGCGGTGGGCGTGGGGCTCACGCTCACGCTGCCCATGGATGTACGCATCGCTGCCAGCACCGCCAAGTTTGGCGCGGTGTTTACGCGGCGCGGTCTGGTGCCCGAGGCGGCAAGCGCCTGGTTTCTGCCGCGTATTGTCGGATTGCCTCAGGCGCTGCGCTGGTGCTATTCGGGTCGCGTCTTTGATGCTCAGGAGGCCGCGCGCGGGGGCCTCGTGGAAGGGCCTGTAGCGCCCGAAGACCTGCTGGCACGTGCCCATGAGATTGCCCGCGAGATCGTTGACCACACCGCACCGGTTTCGGTGGCTCTGACTCGCCAGTTGCTGTGGCGGTTCACGGGTGACCCCACGCCCGCCGGTGCGATGGCGGTTGATGCTGAATACAACCGGCTGCTCGGCGCCGGGCCTGATGTTCGCGAGGGGGTCAGTGCTTTCTTTGAAAAGCGGGCACCGCATTTCCCGGGCAAGGTCAGCACCGACATGCCCGCCGGCTATCCGTGGTGGAAGTGAAGCCATGGGCAGCGTGAGGGGCGGCGGGGATCATGCGACCGATATCGGTCTGCAGCTCGCATCCACAGCGGAACTGGGGGCCAGCGACCCGAAGCGGGTGAGTCCTCGCCTGGCCCGCGCCCTGGGCCGCGTCCTCGATGGCGTCACGGCGGTCGAAGGGTTGCGCAGGCTGTCGGCAGGAGCCACGCTCGAGACTTGGGCCTTTGATGCGATCGCCCCGAGTCAGCGATGGCCGCTGATCTTGCGGCGCGCACCCGGCGGGGTGAGCGCCGCCCGCACGCTGTCGTTGGCCGATGAGGCCTCGGTGGTACGGGCTCTGCATGAGAGCGGGGCCATGGTGCCCGAAGTGGTCTGGACCCTGCAGCCCGAGGATGACCTGGGCGATGGTTTTGTGATGATCCGCATCGAAGGCGAGACCATTCCGCGCAAGATCCTGCGCGATGCTGCCTTTGAGACCATCCGGCCTCGTCTGGTGAGTCAGTTTGCCGAGGTGGCCTGGAGCCTGCATCGCATTGACACGAGCTTGTTGCCCCCCGCACTGCCCAGTGCCGGTGTGCGCGAAACGCTGGCGGTCATGACCGAGCGCACCCGCGCGTTGCCCACCCCCCGGCCGGTGTTCGAGCTCGCGATCCGCTGGCTGGAAGAGCACGCCCCAGCCGAGCCTGGACGGCCCTGCCTGGTGCATGGAGACTATCGGCATGGCAACGTGATCATCGACGCCAACGGATTGCGTGCAGTGCTCGATTGGGAAATCGCGCATCTGGGCGACCCGATCGAGGATCTGGCCTGGTTGTGTGCGCCCCCCTGGCGGTTTGGTGTGCTCGACAAGCCTGCTGGGGGATTGGGTCGGCGCGAAGATCTGCTGGCGGCTTATGAGCGTGCAAGCGGTGCACCCGTGGACCCTGCGCGCTTTCGGTATTGGGAAATGATGGCCAGCCTGCGCTGGGGCGTGGGCTGCGCCAGCATGCTCGAATGGTTTCGAAGCGGGCGCAATCGCACGGTGGAGCGCGCCATGATCGTGCGCCGTGCGTCCGAAAACGAGATGGACCTGATGCGGCTGCTGGCCGGTCGGGTCTGAACCAGGAACTGTCATGCTCGATGCACCAACCCCGGCCGAGATTCTGGATGTGGTGGCCGCGATGATTCGCGACGACTTCATCCCCAAGCTGCCACCGGATGCGGTCTTCCATGCCCGCGTGGCCGCCAATGCCATTGATCTGGTGCGCCGCCAGCTCGAACAGGGCGCGGCCTTGGAAGCCCAATCACTGGAGCGGCTGCAGCATCTGCTGGGGCACAGTGGCCCTGCAAAGGATCTTGAGCGGGAACTCTGCGATCGCATCCGGTCGGGTTCGCTGGGGATCAACACCCCGGGACTGATCGATCATTTGATGGCGGACACCCTGGCCAAGATGTCCATCGATCAGCCAAGCTATGCGAGCTATCGTGCCGAGATCGCATCGGCAAGAAACTGAACTCAGGCAGCACAACAGCACAAGAGCACAACAGCACAACAACACAGTAACGAGGAGTACCCCATGGATTTCAATCTGCCGGCCGACCTGGTCGAATTCCTGCGAAACCTGGATCGGTTCATTGATCAGGAAATTCGTCCGCTGCAGGCCAGGGACGACAACGAACGCTTCTTTGATCACCGTCGCGAATGGGCCCGGACCGACTTTGAAGCGGGCGGCCTGCCGCGCCATGAGTGGGAGGCCCTGCTGATCGAGTGCAAGAAACTGGCTGACAAGGCTGGCTTCTGGCGCATGCCCCTGCCCAAGGAGTACGGGGGTCAGGAGATCGGCAACCTCTGGATGTCGGTCATTCGCGATCACCTGGCCCAGAAAGGCCTGGGCTTGTTCAATGACCTGCAGAACGAGCACTCGGTGGTCGGCAACTTTCCGGTCATCATCATGTTGCGTGACTTTGGTTCTCCGGCGCAAAAGGAAGAGTTCATTCAGGGTCAGTTGAATTTCACCCGGCGCATCACCTTCGGCCTGACCGAACCCAACCATGGCTCGGACGCGACCCACATGGACACCCGTGCGGTCCGCGAGACCCGCAATGGTGTCTCGGGCTGGCTCATCAATGGTGAAAAGATGTGGACCACCGGCATGCATGTGGCTACGCACTGTGCGCTCTTTGCGCGCACCACGGGCAAGCCTGGCGATGCACTGGGGATCACCTGTTTCCTGGTGCCCACCGATACCGCAGGCGTGAAGATCGAGGAGTATCTCTGGACCTTCAATATGCCCACCGATCATCCGCGGGTGAGCTTCACCAATGTGTGGGTGCCCGATTCGGCGATGTTCGGGTCGGAGGGGGCAGGTCTGCCGCTTGCGCAATCCTTTGTGCACGAGAACCGCATCCGACAGGCAGCCAGCTCGCTGGGCGCAGCGCAGTTCTGCGTGAACGAGAGCGTGAAGTACGCCCGCGAGCGCGCACCGTTTGGCAAGGCACTCGCCACCAACCAGGCCATCCAGTTTCCGCTGGTCGAGCTCGCCACCCAGTGCGAGATGCTGCGCCTGCTGATCCGCAAGACCGCCTGGGAGATGGATCAGATGCCGCACCCGGAAGTTGAAAAGAAACTCTCCGACAAGGTCTCGATGTGCAACTACTGGGCCAACCGGCTGGTGTGCGAGGCGGCCGACCGGGCCATGCAGGTGCATGGGGGCATTGGCTACTCGCGTCACAAGCCTTTCGAGCACATTTACCGTCACCATCGGCGCTATCGCATCACCGAGGGCTCCGAGGAGATCCAGATGCGCAAGGTGGCGGGCTTCCTGTTTGGCTACATGGGTCCGAACAAGTTCTGATGGATTCCGTGTACCCCGATGGCGGGGTTGGCTGCATGGGCTCGAACACGGCAGGTCCTGGGTCATGAGCGGTTCGCTGATCATTCCCCAGGGCTTCGAACCCTTTGACGACAATGTCGGCTACATCGCGCTGAGCGGCCCGTATTACTGGCGCCGCCGCGATGACGGCGGATATGACTACGGGTTTCTGAGTGACGAGCGCCATGCGAATCCCAACCGGGTGTTGCATGGCGGTGCGCTCACCACCTTTCTGGACACCATCCTCGGTCATGCAGTGGTCAAGGCCGTACGGCGGCCTTGCGCCACGATCGCGCTCAATACCCAGTTCGTGGCGGGTGCGCCCATCGGCCAGTGGATCCAGGGTGAAGTTCGGGTCCAGAAACTCACCCGCACGCTCGCCTTCATGGAAGGCGAGGCCCTGGCCGGCGATACCCGGCTGATCACGGCCACGGCCATTTTCAAGGTCTTCGATGAGCGCTGACCCATCAAACGCCGTGCGCTGGGGTGGCGCCCGTTACCCTGGCCTGGCGGGGCGCATTGCGGTAGTGACGGGCCATCGCGGCGGCATTGGAGCTTCGGTGGCCGCCTTGCTGGAGGATCAGGGATGCACGGTGCTGGGTCTGGACCTGCCCGATACCGATCTCGGTGACCTTGCCTCGCTGGAGAAGCGCATGGCCGACTGGGTGGCGCGCCATGGCGCGCCACGCATCCTCGTCAATTGCGCGGGCATCACGCACATTGGCACCGTGACCGAAACCGCACTAGACACCCTGCAGCAGGTGTTCGCAGTCAATCTGTTTGCGCCTTTTCTGCTCATGAAGGCCCTGATTCCGCACATGGTGGCAGCAGGGGGGGGGGCCATCGTCAACATCGCATCCGATCAGGCGCTCGTGGGCAAGCCCGCGAGCGCCGCCTATGGGGCGAGCAAGGCGGCGCTGGCTCAGCTCACCCGCAGCGCGGCGATCGACTGGGGCGCCCAGGGCGTGCGGATCAACTGCATTGCACCGGGCAGCACCGACACCGCCATGCTGCGCGAGGTCATGCAACAGCTCGCGCAGCGGCAGGCACCAGCCTCTGGGTCTACACCCCAGGCGGGCTTCTCCATGGCCAGTGTGCCCCTGGGGCGCATGGCCCATCCGGATGAAATGGCGCAGGCCGTGGCGTTTCTGGCCTCCGATGCGGCCTCCTACATCACCGGTGTCGTGTTTCCGGTGGATGGCGGATTCACGACCGCTTGAGGGCTCAGGTCATGAACCGAATCGTTGTGGTGACCGGGGGCACGCGAGGCATCGGCCGGGCGACCTGTGAGGCGTTTGCCGCGTTGGGCGATCGGGTGATCGCGCTCGGCAGGAGCGCATCGTCGGCGTCACGATCGACATCATCAGCATCAGCATCAGCGGAAGCGTCAACTTCATCATCAGCAGCAGCGTCAATGAAGTTCGATATCGAAGCCATCGCCTGCGATGTCACTTCGCCTGCATCCGTTCAGGCCGCGTTCGCGAAGATCCGTGGACAGCACGGCCGCATCGATGTGCTCGTCAACAACGCAGGCCTGGCGGGCGGTGACTCGATCGATGCGCCAGATGAGGCTTTCTTTGAAGCGGTGGTTCAGTCCAACCTGACAGGCTCCTGGCGCTGTTGCGCCGCTGCACTGCCCATGATGACGCGCGGTGGGCGCATCGTCTGTGTCTCGAGCGTGCTGGGTCTGAAGGCCGTTCCGGATCAAATTGCCTATACGGCGGCTAAGCACGGGGTGATCGGTCTCATGAAGAGTCTGGCGCTCGCACTCGCGCCGCGGGGCATCACCGTCAATGCGGTGTGCCCAGGCTGGGTCGAGACCGACATGGCCCGCAGCCGGTTTGCCGAACTCGGCATCACACGGGACCAGGCTGCGCAGGGCGTGCCCATGGGATCGGTGCTGCAGCCTGCCGAGGTGGCCGCTCTGATCGTGCATCTGGCCAGCCCCGCCTGTGCGCAATTGACCGGACAGGCCATCGCGCTCGATGGCGGCGTCAGCGCGGGCTAGAACCGCTCGAACACGGCCAGGGCGCGCCACTGACCGACGGGCAGATTGCCCAGCGGAATGCGGCCGATCCGGATGCGCCGCAGCCCGGTGACCTGCAGCCCCACCTGCTCGCACATGCGACGGATCTGGCGATGACGTCCTTCGCGCAGCACGAACCTCAGTTGATCCTCGTTCTGCCAGGACACTTTCGCAGGCTTGAGCATGCGGCCATCCAGCGCGAGCCCATGGTTGAGCAAGGCCAGACCGCGCTCATCCAGCCGGCCTGTGACACGAACGAGATATTCCTTCTCGATGGTGGAATCGTCCCCGATCAATTGACGTGCGATGCGGCCGTCCTGCGTGAGCACCAGTAACCCGGTGGAGTCGATGTCCAGGCGGCCGGCAGGGGCGAGGCCCCGCAGATTCAGTCGTTGTTCAGCTTTGGGGACGGCCGGCTGCCGGGGGTCCATCCATCGGTTACCCGGCACGATCAGCCGTGCGGCAGGCGGATAGCGCGAATCATCATCGGCATGCGAGACATGCCCGATCGGCTTGTTCAGGATCACCGTCAGACGCTGTTCCTGCTGACGCACGGCCCCGGCAGCCAGGCTCACCACCTGATGTCGCAGGGCGCGTGTGCCGAGTTCAGTCACAGGCTGGCCATCGAGCAGCACCAGGCCCTGCTCGATGTAGGCATCGGCCTCACGACGCGAACAAAGACCGCGCTCGGCCAGCAGTTTGGAGACCCGTACGGGGCCTTCGTCTGAAACCGGGCCGTCCTTTTTTGGGGAGATGCTCACGTCTGAAGATCCTCGAGCATCAGGGCTGCCCCTTTTTCACCAATCATGATGGTGGCCGCATTGGTGTTGGTCGAGACCATGGCTGGCATGATCGAGGCGTCGATCACCCGCAAGGCGTCCACACCGCGCACCCGCAGGCGAGCATCCACCACGGCCCGATCGTCCGAACCCATGCGGCAGGTGCCACTCGGATGAAAGACGGTGCCACCGCGCTCGCGCGCGAAGCGTTCGATCTCGGCATCGCTTTTCAGGTCATTGCCCGGCATGTATTCCGTGCCATCGCTCAAGGCCGCAAAGGCCGGTTGAGCGACGATCTCGCGCAGCATCTTCAAGCCTGCCACCAGCGTGCGGGCATCGTGATCCTCGACCAGGTAGTTGGATCGAATGCGCGGCGGGGCCAGCGGATCGGCACTGCCAATGCGGACATGGCCGCGCGACAGCGGCCGGCACTGTGTGGCGGAGGCTGAAAAGCCGGCAAACCGGTGCAGGGGATCCCCCGGCTTGTCGACCGAGAGCGGCATGACATTGAAGAGAATGTCGGCACGCCCCTGACTCGCATGCTCTGTGGCGGCCAGGCCCCCGACCTGACCCGCACCCACCGTGAGAGGCCCCTTGCCCTGCAGAGCCCACTGCAGACCCATGCGGGCAAGCTCGATCGGATTGCGCACCTGGTTGTTGAGGGAGATCGGTTGTTTGAGGTGCACGATCACGCGGGCCTGATAGTGATCCTGCAGATGCTCGCCCACATCGGGTGCGTCGTGCACGACCGGGATGCCATGGGCACGCAGCAATTCGGATGATCCGATGCCCGAGAGCTGCAGGATCTGCGGCGACTGCAGGGCGCCCGCGCACAGCACCACCTCACCTTCACACCCGATGCTGCTGACCTGTCCGTTGCGCATCACCTGCACGCCCACGGCACGACCATGCTCGATATTCACCTTGAGCACATGGGTTTGCGCCATGACGGTGAGATTGGGGCGTGCCCGGACCGGTTCCAGAAAGCAGCTGGCGGTATCACTGCGCCAGCGCTCGCCGATCGAGAGGTGATAGGGGCCGATGCCTTCCTGCTCGGCCGCATTGAAGTCGTTGATCCGTCTGTGTCCCGCCTGTTGCGCCGCCTGCAGCCAGGCTTCACAGGCGGGATGGTCGTTGCGCAGCACGCTCACCCCGAGCTCTCCGGTGGTGCCGTGGTATTCGCTGGCCGGACCCAGATAGCGCTCGGATCGCCGAAACACCGGCAGCACCGAGCGATAACTCCATCCGGGATCGCCCGCCGCGCTGGCCCAGTCATCGAAGTCCTGATGCTGGCCCCGGATATAGAGCAGACCATTGATGGCGCTCGAGCCGCCCAGCACCTTGCCCCTCGGCCAGACGATGCGTCGGTTGGCGGTGCTCTCCTGGGGCTCGACATCGAACTGCCAGGTGCGTCGCGGATCGTGCATGCTCTTGAAGTAACCCACTGGCAGGCGCATCCAGAAGCTGCGGTCTGCGGGGCCGGCTTCGATCAGCAGCACCCTGCGCGACGGCTCCGCGCTCAGACGATTGGCCAGCACACAACCAGCTGAGCCGGCGCCAACGATGATCAGGTCGAAAGTGGATTGCACGGGGTCTCCTGCGCGAGGTCCTTGGGCGGCCCGCACGGCTATCATGCAGAGCTTCATCCGACGCCGGGTTTCCCGCTGCGGATCGCCCGACATTTAGCCACACGAGAGCCCTTCATGACCATTTCATCGTCCGAGTCCGCTGCGGCCAGCCGCATCAATACCCAGATCCAGCTGACCGGCATGCCGCAGGGCAAGCTCACGCCCGAGGTCTTTCGCCAGGTGGATGTGCCGATCCCGGTCTGTGGGGCGGGCCAGGTGCTGGTCCAGATCAAGGTGATTTCGCTCGATGCGGCCAATCGAGCCTGGATGCAGGGCGCCACCTACCGATCCGCTCTGGAGGCGGGGCAGGTGATGGCCGGAGGTGCGATCGGCGAGGTGATCGAGTCGAAAGCCGATGGCTTTACGGCGGGTGATCTGGTGTTTGGGGATATGGGCTGGCAACGCTATGCCGTGCTGCCCGCCCAGGACGTTCGCAAGGTGCCGCGCATCGAACCCATCACTCACCTGCTCAGTGTCTATGGCATTGCAGGTCTGACGGCTTATTTTGGCCTCTTGCGGGTCGGTCAACCCAAACCGGGTCAAACCGTCGTGGTGTCGGCGGCTGCCGGCTCGGTGGGCAGCCTGGTGGGTCAGATCGCCAAAATTCAGGGCTGTCGGGTGGTGGGTATCGCGGGTGGTGCAGCCAAGTGCGACTGGCTGGTCAACACACTCGGATTTGATGCCGCGGTGGATTACAAGGCGGGCGGACTGTCCAAGGCCCTGAAGGAAGCCGCGCCCGAGGGCATTGACGTGTATTTCGACAATGTGGGCGGCGATGTCTTTGAGGCCTGCCTCTTTCGCATGAAGCAGGGCGGGCGCATTGCCTGCTGCGGCGCCGTGTCGCAATACGACGGCGAGCCCCCTCGGCATGGGCCGCGCGGGGTCCCGGGTCTGATCGTGACCAAGCGACTCACCCTGCAGGGCTTTGTGCTCTACGACTTCTATCCGGAGATCGACACGGCCATGAAAGACCTGCAGGCCTGGGTGGCCTCGGGCCAACTGAAGGTGATCGAGGATGTGCGTCAGGGCCTTGAGAACGTGCCCGATGCGCTGATCGGCCTGCTGGCGGGCGACAACTACGGCAAGCGGATGGTGACTCTTTGACGGCGGTGACCCGCCAGGCCGCCCTGACCGGCATGGCGGCCTACTTCGGTGCCAGTGTCTTCTGGGGCATGAATGTGCCGCTCACCACGGCCCTGTTTGCCAGCATCGATCCCTTCTGGCTGGCTTTCTTTCGGCAGAGCGTGGCCATGATTCTCATGGCGAGCCTGCTGGCCTTCACGACCGGTGCCGCACAGCTGCGCAATCCGATTTCGCACGGGCGTGTGCTGATCATGAGCCTGTGCATCAGCGCGTTTTTCATCTGCTACAACCTGGGGCTGCAGCGTACCAACACGATTACCGCGGCGGCCATCATGGCGGGCTCGCCGGTCTATGGTGCGCTGGTCGGTCGACTGCTGTTCAGGGTGCGGCTCGAACGCGGCTTCTGGGGGGCCATGGTGCTCACCATCGTGGGTGCAGGGATCGCCATCTGGGGGCGTTCGGGGGCGAGCGGTCAGGGACTGGATCTGCAAGGCGGTGAAGTGCTGATCGTGCTGGCCTATTTTTCTTGGGCCATCTACACCTTTCTGTCGGTGCGCTGGTTTCCGGTGGAGGTGCCCCAATTGCGGCGAACCTATCTCACCTCGATCGGCGCCTTGCCCTGGCTGCTGGCGTTTTTCTTCCTGGCGCAGGCCCTGGGTTGGGCGGGGCCGGCGAGCTTGCCGATGGATTCCACAGCCTGGACCTACTTTCTGCTGACGGCTGTGTTTTCAACTGCCACGGGCCCGGTGCTCTGGAATGTGGGCGTATCGCGCTTGGGCGTGAATGCCGGGATGATGTGGCAGAACACGGTGCCGGTCTTTGCCGTGCTGATCGCAGCGGTCTTTTTCGGTGTGACCCCGTTGCCCGAGCAGATCATCGGGGGGTTGGTGGTCATGGCGGGTGTGCTCTACATGCAGTGGGCCCGCATGCGGGGCTAGCTCCGCGCTGAAAAGCATCGATTCAGGGAGCCCGGGCTCGCATGCCCTGTCAGTGACCTGGGGGTGCACTTTCAGAGGCCTCAAAGTCCATCTCCACCCGGGCGCCGCTCGGGTCTCTGAAAAAGAGCTGCCACTGGCCCGAGCCCGGCAGCTGGCGCAGGTCGTATTTCAGGCCTTTTTGCCGCAACCGCTCCACGGTATCGGCCAGACCCGTACTCGTGAAGGCCATGTGATCGAGCACACCGCCCGGGGGCTGGGGCAGGGTACGTCCGGCAATCACATGCAGGATGGGCCGGCCCTGGCAGTAGAGCCAGGCACCCGGAAAATCAAAGGGAGGGCGAGGGCCGGGCTCGAGTCCGAGGATGTCGCGATAAAAGGCAATCGTGTCTTCAAGCCGGTCGGTCAGAACCGTGAAGTGATCCATGGCGATGGCAGGCATGTCGAGAACTCCTTGCCGCAAGGGCTGTGTGCGCAGGATACTTGGCGGATGCAGATCCTGCCTTTCAAATGTCTGGTCAATGGCACCATCGATGCCTCTCAACGTGTCGCGGTCGAGCAGTCCGTGATTGAGATCTTCGCCCGTCATCTGCCGCAGGTCAGACTGTCGGCCATCGAGTTTGTGGAGGTGGAGCGGGGCCTGTGGTTTACCGCGGGCAAGCCCTCGCAGGCCAGCATGCTGCTGGGCAGTGTGCCCAGAGGCACGGACCAGGCGGTGCGCGTGGCACTCATGGATGCTCTGGCCCACCGATTCAGCGACATCACGGGCGCGCCCTATCACGATGTGATGGTGGTCGCCGCCGATGCAAGGGAGTAGACCCATGCCTCTTTATCGTTGCAGCAGTCCCAAGGCCCGCCTCGATGATGCTCAACGCGAGCAGATCGCCGTGGCCTTCACCGATATCCATTGCGAGCTGACCGGCGCACCTCGCACCTTCGTGCATGCCCAGTTTCATCATCACACGCCGGCTGTGGGCGAGCCGGAGTTCGTACTGCATGCGGGCATCCGCGCGGGCCGCGATGAAGAACTGGCCCGCCGGCTGATCAGCCGCTGCATCGAGGCGGTTTCTCGTATCGCCCAGGTGCCTCCCGAGCGCATTCGCATGCGCACGTCGTCCACGCCTGCCTCCTGGATCCTCGAGGGCGGGCGGGTACTGCCCGAACCGGGCGAGGAAGACGACTGGCTGGCAGGCTCTGCCAGTCACTGAGGTCGATGCTCAGCCAAGCCCCGACGACCCAATCGGCCAAACGCTGCGCCGCTTCAGACAAAACGCGGCGCTGCTTCTATGAGCCATGCAGATTGACCGTCTTGCCGAGTTCGCGATAGCGCTGGGTTTCGGCCAGGATGGTCTGGCGCAGTGATTCACCGGGTTCGGCCACGGTTTCTGCCCCGGCCTGGGTCTGGTTGTAGGTGGCGTACTCGGGCGACTTCATGATGGAGATCAGCATGTCCTGTGCCGCACGCGCCACTGCCTCGGGTGCCTTGGCCGACACGCCATAGCCTGTCCAGACCTGCAGTACATAGTCCAGGCCGAGGTCCTTCATGGAGGGAACCTCCGGCAGGAAAGGATGCCGGTTGGGCCCTGTGATGGCCAGAGGCCGCAGCTTGCCGGCCTTGATCAGCGGAATGGCGCCGCCGGTGTCGGTGATGGCGACATCAATCTCGCCGGCGATCACGTCGTTATTGGCCTGTGCCGCGCCTTTGTAGGCCACATGGATGAAGTCGGCACCACTCACCTTCTGCAGCAGAAGCCCCCCGACACGATAGTGGTGGCCGTAGTTGGACATCTTGAGCGTGCCCGGTTTGCTGCGCGCCTCGCGCAGCAGGTCTTCAAGCGTGCGGTACTTTGAGTTGCCTGCGGTGACAATCACCGCATAGCTGCGCGACAGATAGGCTACCGGCCGGACATCGCGCAAGGGATCGTAGGGAATGTCCTTGTTGAGCAGCGGCGTCAGCACCATGGGCGAGGGCGAGAGATAGAGCAGGGTGTGGCCGTCGGCCGGTGCCGAGAGCAGCGCCTGCACGGCCACCACCCCATCTCCCCCGGGGCGGTTTTCCACGGTGGCCGGTTGACCCGTGAGCTTGCCGATGCGCTCGGCGATGAATCGGGTGCCCGTATCGGCACCGCTGCCCGGGCCCAGACCCACGATGAAGCGTACCGGCCGAGTGGGCCACGCCGCGCCCGCAGCGGCTTGCGCGACCGAAGGTCGGGGAAGTGCGAGCGCGGAAGCGCTCGCCGCCAGTGTGGCCAGAAGATTGCGTCTCATGCGGTCTCCGGGGTGTTGTTGTCGAGCCAGCGGGCTTCCAGGCGCGCCAGAGCCCGATCGTAGGATGCATTGACCTCATCCACTGCTGCAGCCGTGATTTTCAGATCCTGCAGCAATCCATTGTGCAGGCCATAGACCCAGCCGTGCACCACGACCGATTGCCCACGCTGCCAGGCGTCGGTCACCACCGTACTCTGGCACACATTACGTGCCTGCTCCAGCACATTGAGTTCCACCAGGGCATCCAGACGCGCCGATTCAGGCAGCTTGTCGAGAAACCTTCGGTGAGCATCCCGGATGTCCTGCACATGGCGCAGCCAGTTGTCGACCAGACCGGCGCGCTGACCATTGAGAGCAGCCCGAACCCCACCACACTGACTGTGCCCGACCACGATGATGTGCTGCACGCCCAGCACGTCGACGGCGTACTGGATGACCGAGAGCGCATTGAGGTCGGAGTGCACCAGCAGATTGGCCACATTGCGGTGCACGAAGAGCTCGCCCGGCAGCAGATCAACCAGTTCATTGGCGGGTACGCGGCTGTCCGAGCAACCCAGCCACATGTAGCGCGGTTGCTGCTGGGTCAGCAGACCCGAAAAGAAACCGGGCTTCTGTCGCTCGGTTTCTTGCGCCCACAGACGATTTCGTTCGAACAGTTCACTCAGGTCGCGGGACATGGACGGGCCGTGGGTCGCGGCTGCAGCCGCCTTGGGATTGAGGGGGACTCAAAGATCAGAAGGCGATGACGATCTTGCCGAAGTGCTGGTTGGTGCGCATGTGCTCAAAGGCCTGGGCCAGATCATCGAAGGCAAACACCCGGTCGATGGGCAGCACCAGCTGGCCCGCTGCGATGGCCGTGCCCAGATCCCGCTCGGCCGCTTCGTTGATGTCACGGACCTCCTGAAGGCTGCGGGTACGAAATGTGACGCCGATATAGCTGATCCGCTTGAGCGCGTGCAGATCAAAATCGAACTCCGCAAAGCGGCCGGCCAACCGCCCGACATTGACAATGCGCCCCAGGACCTTGCAGGCCTGCAGGTTGCCGGTGCCATAGGTGCCACTCAGCTGGTCGATCACCAGATCCACGCCTTCGCCCCCGTTGGCCTTGTGAACCTGTTCGGCCCAGTCGGCCTGCAGGGTGTCAATGGCGGCATCGGCCCCGAATTCGGCCAGGCGCGCACGCCGAGTCGAATTCGTGGAGGTGCCGATCACCCGGCGCGCGCCCATCAGCCGGGCGATTTTCATGGCCATCAGGCCCACGCCCGAGGATGCGCCCTGGATGAGCACGGACTCTCCTGGCTTGAGCCCGCCAGCCGTGACCAGGGCGTTGTGCATGGTCTGAATGGCCACTGGCATGGTGACCGCATCCTGAAACGACATGGCGCCCGGGATGCGCATGACTCTGCCCCAGTCCGTCACGGCGTATTCGGCGTAGCCACCCATGCCCGAGCACATGACGCGATCGCCCACCTTGAAGTTGGACACCTCGGCGCCAACGGCCTGCACCGTGCCGGCCCACTCCATGCCGGGCACCGTGCCCGGGCCGCCGTGGCTGCCATGTCGCCCGCCCGAGACCACGGCCAGGTCGGCGCGATTGAGTGCCGCCGCGGCGACTTTGACCAACACCTGATGGGGGGCCGGTGCAGGGGTTTCGCGTTCGGTGAGGATGAGTCCGGAATCGCTGACGAGTGAGGATTTCATGGGCGCTTGAGTGAGTTGGTTTTCAGCTCGCGAACGAGCTCGGGGTTGAACCGCGGATCGTTGTACATCTTGAACTGTCGGTAAATGCTGAAGTACGCCGTCCCCTGCCGACATTCCTGAAGCAGGCGGTCGAAGCACCGGCCAAGATCGCTGCGCTGCTCGAGGAGTCGGGTCAGTCGGGATTCACACTGGATGCGATGATGATCATCAATGTCGGTGCGCCTCAGCTGAGCATGCATCGCGTGGATCTTCAATGCCAGGATCGACAGTCGATCAATCATGCTGCCTGCGGTTTCGCTGTTCTGTCGGGCCTCCTGGGCAGCTTGGCTGCGCGGGTTGTCGCTGCGTGCAGAAGCCTGATCAACCAAACCAAGCTCGACCAGCAAGATTTCGTCGATATGCTCGGTGGCGTCATTGCGAGCCTGGTTGAAGCGATCGATTGCACGCTTGTTGGCAGCGATCTCTGCATCGGTGACCGTCGTGCGGCGCGCTAAATCCTCTTCTCGCCAAAGCAGGCTGTTGAAGCGGTGATTGGTGAGCACCCAATCGACAATCGAAGGCGTGCTGCTCGACGGGGCCTCATCCGTCGGGCTTGCCTGAGGCCAATCAGGATCGAGCAGATGCTGGTCATGGAGCGTGACAATATGCGTCGATTGCAGGGGAAGGGTCATGATCTTTGGTGATCCTGAGTGTGAAGCCGGCGCAGCATGTCGGTGACGGATTCATTGACCTCGTCGATTGAAGGCCAGCCTGATTGATGTTGGAGGGTGCGAGTCTGTAGGCCGCGAATGCCCCACCGTTCGATTGGTGTCGGACCGAGTAGCGAAAGTGTTGCAGCGCCCGTGGCTGCGGCCAGGTGTCCAGGCCCGGTATCGTTCGAAATCACCAGACGGGCTCGCTGAGCCAGTGCAGCGAATACCCCGAGATCAACCTTCGGGAGGGTGAGCACCTGGCTGCGATCGCTGAATGTGTAAAGCGCTTCCTCGCCTGGCCCCGGGCACAGCACCACCGGACAGCCATGAGTCTGGTAGGCGGTTTCGAGCCAACCGGAAAATCCTGGCCAGTGTTTGCTTTGCCCCCCGAAGTCACCACTCGCGTAGGGAACCGCGAGAATGAAGCCTGGTGAGCCGGGTTGAGACAGGTGGTGTTGCCCAAGCAGTTCAGATGCCTGACGGACGTCTTCGCTCGCAACACGCCACTGAATGCATGCGGGAGCCGGAGCCGGCGCAGGCGCGTGCAAGAACTCACTGCCCAAAGCCCAGTATTCTTCGAGCGTATGCCCTGCTCGGGGTCGGGGCAGAGATTGCCCGAGGAACAATTGCCGCCCTTCGGTAGCAAATCCGCAGGCGCGCAGCCCGGAAAGTCGGGCTTCCAGGGCACTGGAAAGTGAATAGGGAAAGACGATGCAGTCTGGCCCTCCTTCAGGCTGATTCAGTGCTCGTCGCAGTTGCCTCAATTGAATGACACGGGTACGAAACGTCGGGGCGAGTTTGTATACACGCCAGTCAAAGCCACGCAGCAGGGCGGGCGCGAATCCTTTGCCAACCAGGTGCAGGGCATAGCCCTGTTCCTCCAGCCGCCGCAGGGTCGGAACGGAAAGGACCACATCGCCGACCCAGTTGCGCAGCCGAACGATCAGAGGCTTGAGTCCGGCCATGTCGCTCAGGATCCCGCGCGCAGCCGGGAGACCAGCTCGGGCACCAGCGCCTGGGGATCCCCTCGATCGATCGCGGTTTGCAGCGTGGCCCGAACCCCCTCTGCCACCGCCCCCGCTGCACCCATCTGGGCCACCATGTCGGTGTAGTAGCTGATGTCCTTGAGGGCATTGGCCAGGCTGAATCGCAGGCCGGTGGGATCGTCATGCAGCAGATAGGGCTTGATGCGCTCAAGCGCTGTGCCACCTGCGCCACCGCGTGACAGGATGTCCGTGAAGGTTGCCGAGTCGAGCCCGGCAGCCCGAGCGCAGGCCGCCGCTTCTGCGATCAGGGTTACCGTGCCCAGCGAAACGAAGTTGTGCAGCAGCTTCATCTGATGGCCGCTGCCCACCGGCCCGGTATGGGTGATGTTCTCGGCAAAGCAGGCCAGCACGGGTCGAACTGCGTCGAGGGTTTCGATTTCGCCGCCAACCAGCAGGTTGAGCCGACCCTGCATGGCCTCCACCGGTGTGCGCGTCATGGCGGCATCGATGAATCGACCCCCAGCCGCCTGTGTGGCGGCGGCCATGCGCAGGCTGGTTTGCGGCAGCGAGGTGGAGCAGTCGATCACGACGGAGCCGGGCCGCAATCCGGCCAGCGCACCCTGCTCACCTGAGAGCACTGACTCGACCTGGGCTGAGCCTGTCACGCAGATCAGCAGTGCATCGGATTGCTGAGCCACCTGGGCGGGTGTGTCGAGCACCCGGACGCCCAGGCGCTGCAGATCATCCAGCGGCTGATTGCCCGGATGAGCCATGACGCTCAGCGTGTAGCCCTTGCTTACCAGGTTGCTCGCGATGCCGATGCCCATGAGTCCGACGCCGATCAACCCCAGCCTGTGCTGCATCTCAGTATCCTTTTTCCACGATCGCTGCGGGAATTGGGTGATTCGGGCACCACCCGCGGCCGGGTCGTCCAGCCCGGGCAGATGACCCGCCCTGCGCAGCAGTTGCCATTCTCCATCAGGTCCTGCGCGGCAGGCATCCTACTGCGGACCGAAATGGCAATCGAGTTAAGCTTGCCTGATTGCACTGCCTTTGAATGGCCTGATTCTTGCGTCGATCCATGATGACATTCCACGCCTGCCGGCGCTCGTGAACAGGAATGCCAGTTTGCCTCCACCCCCTGGGGGGCGGATGAGCGTCAGGTGATTCGCAACATCGAGGCGGCCGGATTCCGCTACCGGCAGAAGGATGCTGATGGCGATCTGGAATTCACCGGCCGGGTAATGGACCACAGCACTAAGATCTTCGCATTCATCTCGCGCCAGACCGGCGCGCTGACCTCGGTGCAGGTCAATATCGGTACGCCTGACGAAAAAGCCCGCGATGTGTTTCGTCGCATGCGCGAGTCACTGATCGCCAAGTACGGGCAGCCCAGCGATGACTATGCCTTTTTTCAGAAGCCCTATTACGATGGCGATGGATTCGAGGCCCAGGCCATCCGTCAGGGCAAGGGTCACTTTGCAAGCTTCTGGAAAGGCCGTAACTCCGGACTGATGGTTCGGATCACGGATCAACTCGCCGTGCGGGTGCTCTATGAGGGCCCTCAGGCGTCGGGCGAACTGCGACGTCGTAACGCCGAGGATCTGAAGGCGTTTTGATCAAGCAGGATCACGAGCGATCGGATCTCGATGAGTGCTGACACATCAATTTACTGCTTTCATCAAGTGCTGGCCTTGCCGCGCGAATGGGCGCAGATCGGCCAGCAGGCTGCGCTGATCAGACGGACGCTGGGGCAGGTAGGCGGCGAGTTGTACGGCGCCTGGCGCAGCCAGATCGGTCGGCCTCGCGATGAGGTCACGATTGTGACCCGATGGCCTCACGGGCCAGCCCCCAGATCGGAGGCCTGCGAGCAGGCACTGCGCTCGGCGCTCCCCCCGATTCGCAGAATCAACAGCGTACGCATGCGACCCGCGCTGCGACCCACTGATGGAATGCCGCCAGCTCGCCAGGGGAACTACGCCTTCCGGTTCTTTGAGCTGCCAGCGGTGAATCGCGAGGAATTTCTCGCCTTGTGTGCCGCTGCCTGGCCGGGGTTCGAATCGGCCTACGACAGTCAGGTGATCGGACTTTGGGATATCGACTGCACGCAGGCCGGTCGGGCCCGGGCGCTGTTGCTCACCCGCCGACCTGACCTGGCCATGTGGGAGCGCTCCAAGCTGCCACAGGGCGCTGACGAGGCACAGGTTCGGGACACCCTTTCTCGGCGCTACGATCTGTGCGACGACACTGAGGTGTACACCACCACGCTGCTCACCGCGACTGATCAGGCAGATCAGGCCCGATGGACCTGAACGAAGACGCAGGAGGGCCCCGACCGATTCGAGCGGTCTTCATGAGGTCAGCGCGTCTGAGCGGTCGATCACGCTTCTGGGGAGCGCTCCAGGCATTGATCAGAAAGGGGCTGATCGGGTTCTGCACGCTGGTTGCAGTCGTCCCTGTTGTCGCTCGTGAGGTGCAAGTGATCGTGCGAGGTGACCTTCAGCAGGTCAAGGTCATGGTTTATGCGCCCGGGCGTGAAACCTGCGAGGGTGTCGCAGTCATTTCGCATGGCGCGGGGGGCTCGGAGGAGGGCTACTCATACCTCGGTCAGGCGATGGCGTCGCTGGGTTATCTGGCGGTGGTGCCCGGCCATCGCGAGAGTGGACGCGAGGTGGTTCGCGAGCGTGTCAAGGCAAAAGGCCTGCGTGAGGGTCTGGCCGAACTGATCACCACACCGCAGGCCTATCGGGCGCGCTTCATGGATATTGCGGCAGTCGTGCCCTGGGCTCAGACCCGTTGCAAGGGCAAGGACCTGATCCTGCTTGGGCACTCCATGGGTGCAGCGACGGCGCTGCTTGAGGCGGGTGCGGGCAATCGACTGGGGCTCACCGGTACGGATGCCTTCAGAGCCTATATCGCGATCTCACCCCAGGGCCCTGGCATGATCTTTGAGGCTGACGCATGGTCCGCAATCAAGCGACCCGTGCTCACCATCACGGGCACACGCGATATCGAACTCGAGAGCGGCACCTGGGAGTCACGCACCGAACCTCACCGCAGCCTGCCTGCAGGCTGCAAGTCATTGGCGGTGGTGCAGGACGCCAATCACATGCAGTTTGCGGGTATCGGTGACTCGAAATCGGTCGAGGCCGCCACGGTGGATGTGATCAGCGCCTTTCTGGCGCGGGTGCGTACACCGGGTTGTCCTCGGCTGAGTCGCCCGATCGTCGGGGTGCATGTGCAAGAGAAGTAGGACTTGTCGAGCGCGCCGTCATCGCGGGATTCGTATCTGCTCGATTGCGTGCTCGAGCGGTTGTGATCCCACGCACACTACACTGCAGCCATGCTGCGCACGCTCGCCATCGCCAACTACCGATCGCTGCGCGATCTGCGGATGCCGCTGGATCGCCTGACCGTCATCACCGGTGCCAACGGCAGCGGCAAGTCCAGTCTCTATCGTGCGTTGCGACTCATGGCCGAAACGGCCCGAGGGGGACTGATCAGTTCGCTCGCACGCGAAGGCGGATTGCAGTCCACCCTGTGGGCGGGGCCCGAGAGGATCAGCGCGGCTGCGCGGCGTGGCGAAGAGTCGGTTCAAGGGGTTCGGCGCAAGCATCCGGTCCATCTGCGGCTGGGCTTTGCATCAGACGATCTGGGCTACGCGATCGATCTCGGTTTGCCCGCACCGAGCCAGTCGGCCTTCGCCCGTGATCCTCAGATCAAGTGCGAGTCGCTCTGGGTGGGGTCTGTGCTTCGGCCTTCGGGCCTGCTGGTTGAGCGTCGCAATGGCCTGGTCCAAACCCGTGCGGCGGGAGGTCCCTGGCAGGTGGCCACTCAGGATCTGGCGGGCTTTGACAGCCTGCTATCGCAGCTTGGTGACCCGCAGGACGCTCCCGAGGTTCTGATGCTGCGCGAGCGGCTGCGGGCCTGGCGGTTTTATGACCATGTCCGTACCGACGCCGATGCGCCCGCGCGGCGCGTGATGGTGGGCACGCATACCCCGGCACTGGCCGACGATGGCAGCGACCTCGCGGCAGCCTTGCAGACCATTCGCGAAATCGGCGATGGGCCCGCACTCGACGCAGCCGTAGACGATGCCTTTGCCGGGGCCCGCATCGAGGTGGCCAGCGAGCAGGGCCGCTTTGAATTGCTGATGCACCAGCCGGGACTGCTGCGGCCTTTGCGTGCGAGTGAGCTGTCGGACGGAACCCTGCGTTACCTGATCCTGATGGCGGCGCTCATGACCCCCAGACCACCGCCGCTGCTGGTTCTGAACGAGCCCGAGACCAGCCTTCATCCGGATCTTCTACCCGCCTTGGGCCGCTTGATTGCCGCCGCCTGCGCGCGCACCCAGATCATTGTGGTGTCGCACGCGGCGCGCCTGGTGGCGGCCCTGGCCGATGCCCCGCAATCCCTCAGCTGGCGACTGGTAAAAGACCTGGGAGAGACCCGGATTGAAGGTCTGCATGCGCTGGACCTGCCGCGCTGGGAGTGGCCCTCACGGTAGAGTCAGTGGGGCGCGATCTGGATGATCTGATTCAGAACACTGCAGACCTCCTCGAAACGCGCAGGCGTCAGTTGTTTCAGAGGGTGGGGTGCACCGAACCGTACCCGCCAGTCGAATGACTTGGGCTGGTGGCACAACACATAGCTTTTTTTGGGCTGTCGGGCACTGCCGGTCTGACCGATGAGGACTGCAAACGGATTGTCCGCGTTGTAATCGGCCGTGGTCATGGGTAGCCCGATGACAAGCGACGTCCGCTCATTGAATGCGCTCGGAGAAATGACCAAAAACGGGTGCCTGTCTCGCATCTCACGCCCAGCCTGCGGATTGCAGTCGATCCAGATGATGTCACGCCGATCGGGGACCCAAGCGCGGGTCCGCTGGCGAGCTACCACCGTTCGGCCCCGAGACGCTCGTTGCTGGTCATCGATTCACCACCGTGGCGATCAGGATCGAATTGGGCCAGCCGTTGAGCCAGGCTCGGAAAGGGCTCAGCCAGGGGCGTAATGATCACTTTGCCGTCTTGCACCGAGAGTTTTACGGTTTGATCGGCATGCAAGCGGGCAGCCCGAGCAATAGAAGCCGGAAGCCTGACTCCCAGGTTGTTACCCCAGTGTTTGATATCAAGGACGATGTCCGTCATCGGAGACTCCGTTTATACACGTATAAACATACGCTGATGCCCTCTGGTTGGCAAGGTTCGGCACCCGGAAGATCTAGGCCTTTGGCATCTCCAATGACCGCATCGCCGTAGCGCTGTTCAGCGCGCCTCTCGAATATCCGAATGCGGGGGAAAGACCGCCCAGGCGTTCTCCGCCGGCTTGTAGTACTGGCGCCGATGCAACTGCTCGAGCCCAAGGCCATACATGTGAAAGTTGATCAGCGGGGCATCGATGTGAATGGAGTGCAGGTCCGAGGGCAGGAAGGCCACGCCACTGCCTGCACGCACGGTGAATGAACCTTTTTCGGTCACACCACCGTTTTCGTTGCGGTCGTAGAAGCGGTTGAGCTCCTCCCCCGTGATGCCCACGATGACCGCCCAGGTGGTGTGGTCATGCGCGGGCGTGCCATAGCCCCCATGCGAAGCGTTGGCATAGAGCGCAAAGCGATGGTCCTCGTCTTCAGACAGCCGATACAGGGCCGAGCGCCGGCTGTCGCCTGCGGCAGGGGCAGGAAATGCGTCGAGGTTGAAGAGTTCGGTGTGGGCGGCAAGGGTGATCAGGCGCTCGCGGATCCGTGCAAGGCCGGTGCGGGTGACTCCCTCCCGGGACTCAATCGCTCGAATGTCGTCAACAGCCTGACGGACGACGCGGCGGCGTTCTTCGGTGCGGCTCATTCGGTGTCTCCTGATGGGGCAGTCTCATTATGCCGATTCCGTGCTCGCTGACCGTGGTTTCAAACCAGTCGAGGTATTCATGAGCTTGCGATTTCGACTGAAACGCCGCCAGCAATTCCAGGCTGTTGTCGCAATAACGCACGAGCACCCCGAACATCAGATACGGGCGATCGTGCCGTGTAACCACCTCTTCGATACTGAACTGCAATCAAGGCCCCTTGCGCCCTGGGCGCACTGCGTCGAAGGTGCTGAGTCTGCATTGACGCTGCAGATTTGAGTTTTCCGAACCCGTCATTCAATTGACCCGGCCGGCCAAGGTGGTTAACTTGCAGTTCATCCATCCACTTTCTCGCGACCGGCCCGTTCGCCTTGACTCCATGTGCGACAGAGGGCGGTCTACAACGGGGCACATGCGGGCATGAAGGCAGGTACGGGCGTGAAAGCACCCTTGGTCTTGGGTTCGCGATTGCGGCCCAATCGTCGCAAGGATGCCTACCCTGTATCGATCACGCAGCTGATTGCTCCGGTCCTGGCCGATCTGGGGATCAGCATCAGCCTGCTGGCGGATCAGCAGGGGCTGGATCTATCCGCATCGCGGGAGGGGGCAGGGCGCATCGATGGCGAACAGCTGGATCGGTTGCTGTTGTCGGTGCTCGAGAATATCGAGCCTGCCCGTCTGGCTGAACCCGTGGCCAGGCACTGGCACCCCGGGCATCTCGGTGCCTTGGGCTATGCCTGGCTGTCGAGTTCCACGCTCATGACCGGCCTGCTGAGGCTTGAGCGGCATTGGCGCATCGTGAGTGACCTGGGCCGTCTGCATGTGCAGGAGCAGGGCGCCCAGGTGGTGGTGACCTACGAGCGCGACAGTGGCCACGAGCGGCTCGATCATGTGCTCTCGGAAGTGGTGTTTGCCATGCTGGTGCGCATGTGCAGAGCCAATGCAGGCGAAAGCTTCGCGCCGCGCGAGGTGCGCTTCAGACTGGCCAAGCCGCGAGACGACGCCCCGCTGCGTGAGGTGTTCAAAGGCGAGACTCGGTTTGATGCACAACAGAACCAGTTCGTCATTGATCACGCCACGGCAACCCAGAGGCTCGCTACCGCCGACCTTGTCATTGCGGGTACGCTCGATCGTATGCTGGCCGAGGCCATGGCCAGCCTGGATCGCGACGATGCACTGAGTCGCACCAAGGCCATCGTGCTCAAGACGCTCACCTCCGGATTGCCCGAGGCCGCCGACGTGGCTGCGCAGCTGCACATGAGCGCGCGTACCCTGCAGCGCAAGCTGGCCGAGCAGGGCACCACCTATGCCGACCTGGTGGAAGAAACCCGCAAGGATATGGCGCTGCGCTATCTCGGTGACTCGGCCAAATCGATGTCGGAGATCGCGTTTCTGGTGGGCTTTGCCAGTCAGAGCTCGTTTACCCGGGCCTTCAATCGCTGGACGGGGATGGCGCCATCGGACTATCGCAATCGCGGTAGCAAAACGTAAGCGTTCACGGGAGTCAAATCGCGACAAACAAGCCACGGTCAGACAGACGTCCCGTCAACCCCTTTTAGGACACGGACTCGTCCGGCCCCAAGAGGCCTGTTCTAAGTCGTTGATCTGCATGAAAGAGTTTGGTGGGCGGTGCAGGGTTCGAACCTGCGACCCCTGCCGTGTGAAGGCAGTGCTCTACCACTGAGCTAACCGCCCGGTCGGTCGCAACGGTCTCGCGCTCAAGGCGCAACGGCGATTACCGGAAAGACCACGATTCTGCCATGCCCGCTTCGGCAGGGCAAATGGCCCGGGATGCGCGACACTGCGCCCTCACCACACACGATTCGAACACGCACAGGAGACCCACCATGAATCCGCTCGCACCGCGCCCGCCCGAGGGCTCTTCTGATGAAGGCCTGCTCGAAGGCATTGTGGTGGTGGACTTCACCCGGGTGCTGGCCGGCCCCTACTGCACCAAGTTGCTGGCCGATCTGGGCGCCACCGTCATCAAGCTCGAGCGACCGGGGGAGGGCGACGAGGTGCGCTATTCGGGCCACCAGCTCGACCCGGCCCATCCGGATCGCAGTGCCTATTTCGCCCGCATCAATGCGGGCAAGCAGTCCATTGCCATCGACTTTGCCAACACGGCCGCGCGCGAGGTGGTCTTTGATCTGATCCGCCGTGCCGATGTGGTGGTCGAGAACTTTTCGCCCGGGGTCATGGCCAAGTATGGCTTTGACGAGCCTGCTGTGCGGGCGGTCAAGCACGACGTGGTCTATTGCTCGATCTCGGGCTTCGGCCAGACGGGCCCGCTGCGCTCCATGCAGGCCTATGCCCATCTGATCAACGCCTTCTCCGGCATGATGGAACTGGAGCGTGGTGGCGTACTGGCGCCCAAGGCAGCCAATCTGCAGGCGGCGGATGTGCTGGCGGGAGGCCAGGCCTTCGGCGCCATCAGCGCTGCGCTGGTGCGGCGCTTTCGCACCGGGCGCGGCGCCCATCTTGATCTGTCGATGCTCGAGTGCCTGATCTGTGCCGATGACATCAACTTCCCGGCCTTGCTCAATGGGGCGCCTGCCCTGCGCAGGCCTCGCATCGGCATGGTGGTACTGCCGGTGGGCGATCAGGGTCAGCATGTGGCCATGCAACTGGGCAACGCCCCGGCCATGTGGGAGCGCATGACCGAGGTACTCGGCCGGCCCGATCTGAAGGACGATCCGCGCTTTGCCACCTCAGCCCTGCGCCGTGAGCACTGGGGCGAACTCGTGAAGGTCATGGCGCAGTGGCTGGAGCAATTCGACACTCGTGAAGCGGCGGTTGAAAAGCTGGCGGCCGGACGCGTGCCCGGCGTGCCCATGCTCATGCCCGAAGAAGTGATCGAGCATCCGCATCTCAAAGCTCGCGGCGCCTTTCCAGAAGTGGATCACCCCGTCAGTGGCAAGGTTCGCGTGACGGCAGCGCCGTTTCAGGTGGATGGTCAGCCCACCGTGCCGCGCGGGCCGGTGCCTTACACCATTGGCCAGCACACCGATCAGGTGCTCAAGGGGTTCCTGGGCTACAGCGATGCGCAGGTGCAGGCACTGGGAGCCACGGGCGTGCTGGGGCAACGCTGAGGGATTCGTTCAAAGCACCGCCAGCGTCTGTGCAAGTTCAGTCTGCTCACCCGGAGCGAGGGCAACGGCATCCTCGGGCAGGCAATTGGCGGCTTCCACACAGAGGTAACCGGGCCAGGCATTGGCGGGCACATCGCCCAGAGCCAGGATGCCCTCGGGCCCCGCATTCCAGACCACGGTGCTGGCGCTGCCGCTTGAGCGGATGGCAATGGTGCGCTCGAGCACCGGGTCGCTCAGCACATGCTCGGCCTCGGTCGCCAGATAGATGCGATCGCAGGCCGGTTGCGAGCCTGTGCCGAAGGTCCAGTCGCTGTCCTGCATGAATCGCCGCAGACCCTGCAGATTATCGAGATAGGCCTTGCCTTTCAGGCCACTGAGGGCCGTCTGCCGGACATCGCCCACGCTGAGGTAAGTGTGCAGAGCCTGGGTGAGGATCACGGGCTGGTCGCTGTCATTAAGGGTGATCAGCCGAACGGTGAGGGCGGTACCGATTTCAATGATGACCGAGACTGCACAGCCTGCAGGCCAGTCGGGCTCGGGCCATGCACCTTGCGGGGCGATCAGGCGCAGCCGGACCTGGGTCTCGCTCGCCTGCTCCACTGTCCAGGGAAGGCGCCGCGCAAAGCCGTGTTGTACAGAGCTGGCCAGGCGCCCTTGCCTGGAGAACCAGGGCCAGCAGATCGGAATACCCCCGCGTACGGGGCGACCGGGTTGCAGGCGTGCCGGCGAGCACCAGAGCAGATCCCGGCCTTCGGACTTCGGAATAAAGCTCAGCACCTGCGCGCCCTGCAGGCTGATCTCGCAGCGCGCGAGCGGGGCATCGATCAGCAGGGTGGGCTGGCCCTGCCAGTGCGAATGGATGATCATGGTGGCATCCTACCGACTAGAATCAATCCAAAAGGGGAGACACGCCATGAAGGCACTACCAGACAGCGGCTGGAGCCGCGGCGATATCGATGCTGCCTTGACGTCCTTTGCAGGGCAGGACAGCCGATGGAAGGAGGGGCGTGTTCCCCTGTATGTGTTCGGCGGCGAGGCCGAGGCTTCCGAGGTCGGACGCGACGCATTCTTCAGGTTTTTCACCGAAAACGCGCTGGGCGGCAAGCGTGCCTTTCCGAGTCTCAAGCAGATGGAAGAGGATGTGGTGGCCATCGGGCTCGACCTGTTCGGCGCACCACGAACCGGCGCGGGCTTCATGACCACCGGGGGATCCGAGAGCCTGTTTCTGGGCGTGAGATCCGCCCGAGAACATGCCCGTCGCACGCGTGGCCTGAAACGCGGCGAAGGCAATGTGGTCCTGCCCGATACAGCCCACCCGGGTTTCACCAAGGCCACGCAGTGCATGGATCTGGATGAGCGGCGCGTGCCCGTGCTGCCCGACGGCCGTGCCGATGTTGCGGCGATGGCAGCGGCGATTGACGACAAGACCGTCATGATCGGCGGCTCTGCGCCCTGCTTTCCGTACGGCATCTTTGATCCGATCGAGGCTTTGGGCGAACTGGCCCTGCGTACCGGCATCTGGCTGCATGTCGATGCCTGTGTGGGCGGCTGGATTGCGCCGCACGTGCGGGCCATCGGCCGGCCCGTTCCAGCATTCGATCTGTCGGTGCCTGGTGTGTCGTCGCTCTCGGCGGATCTGCACAAGTTTGGCTTTTGCCCCAAGCCGGCCTCGACCCTCTTTTTTGCGAGCCCGGAGCGTGCCGCCTTCGCGGGCTTTGATCTGGACTGGCCCTCGGGTCGCTACAGCACCAGCACCATGGTCGGAACGCGCCCTGGGGGCGCAGTCGCTGGCGCCTGGGCCACCCTGCATTTTCTGGGCAAGGACGGCTATCAGCGACTGGCCCAGGGGCTGATGAAGGTGCGTGACGCCTATGTGGCGGGCGTGGCCGGATTGCCCGGATGGCGTCTGGTGGCCGAGCCCACGCTCACGGTCATGGCCTTTGGCGACCCACAACTCGACATGATGCGGGTCGCGCAAAAGCTGGGCGAGCGCGGCTGGGTGCCTGGAACCACCAGCCGCCCGGCGGGCCTTCACCTCATGCTCTCGATGCTGCATGAGCCATCGTGTGTCGATTACTTCAAGGATCTTGCAGTGATTGATCGGGAGGTGAGGGCCGAGGCGCAGCAGGGCGCCAGTGGCCCCCGACTGACCGCAACCTACTGATCGCACCTGGGCGTTGTCGTACTAGAGGAGATCCGGATGAGCTATCGCGTGGTCGCAGCCAAGATCAAGCACGAGACCAACGGCTTCAACCGTGTGCCCACCACCCTGGAGGACTTTCGCGCCCATGAATTGCATTCGGGAGCGGCCGTGCCGGAGTACTACCGCGGCACAAGACTCGAGATGGGTGCGTTCGTGGATGCAGCCGATCGGCATGGGTGGCAGATGACCTATCCCGTGGCCTCCTTTGCCAACCCCAGCGGCATCGTCGCTGACGAGGCGTTCGAGGCGCTGTGCGGTCTGCTGATGGATGGCATGCGTGCACAGGACCGGATCGACGGGGTCTTGCTGGCCTTGCACGGTTCGATGTTCACGGCCAGCCTTGAAGATGCAGAGGGTGAGATCCTCACCCGGGTGCGTCAGGTGATCGGCCCGCGGGTCCCGATTGCAGTCACGCTCGATCCGCATGCCAATGTCACGCGGCGCATGGTCGAGCAGGCGGACATCCTGACCGCGTTTCGTACCAGCCCGCATACCGATCACTATCAGACCGGCGAGCGTGCGGCCGAACTGCTGCAGAAAATCATGGAGGGATCGTTGCGGCCGGTGCGCTACTTTGCCCGACGCAACATGATTCAGGGCTTTGACGCCGCGCGTACCTACAAGCCGGATGGCCCGATGCCCATGGCCCTGGCCAAGGCCAGGCGCTGGGAACTGGAGCGCCCGGAGGTGGCCTGCATCAGTATTGCAGCCGGCTACTGTCGATGCGATGTGCGCGAGTTCGGCCCCACCGTGACCGTCATGGCCAACGGCGAGCATCCCGAACTTCAGGCGCTGGCCGAAGAGCTCATGGACGACTGTTGGCGCACCCGTCATGTGGCCAGTGATCCGGTGGTGCCCATCGCGCAGGGAGTCAAGGCGGCGCTCGACCATTCACCGGGCACGCCGCCCGTGGTTCTTGGCGACTATGGCGATGCGCCAGGAGGCGGATCCTACGGCGACAGCACCCGATTGCTTGCCGCATTGATCGAAGGGGGCGTGCGCAATGGTGCACTGGCTGCGATCTGGGATCCACAGACTGCAGCGCAGGCCCTTGCTGCAGGGGTGGGCGCCACGATTGAGGTGGCTCTTGGAGGCAAGTCAGACTCCGCGTGGATGGGCGAACCGGTGCGTGGCGTGGCCCGAGTCAAGTCGGTGTCCGCTGATGGAGATGTGATCTTTACCGGGCCCTATGGCACTGGAACTCGGCGCAGTTTCGGTCCGAGTGCCTGTCTGGAGATCGCGGGTTTTGATGTGGTGGTGGCCACCCGCAATGTGGGCATCTACGATCTGGAGCAGTTTCGAAAATTCGGGATCGACCCCACCAAAAAGGCGGTGGTCGTGGTCAAGTGCATGCAGGGTCATCATGCCGCCTTTGATCCCATCGGGTCGGTCACTCTCGACATCGATACCGGGGGGCTGACCAGTTCCGACCTGTCGCATTTTTCCTTCACCAAGGTCGAGCGGCCCGTCTGGCCCATCGACGATATCTGAACCAGGCTGGGGAGCTTTCATGTCGCGTTCGTCTTCGCCCATTTCTTCTTTGCCTACTCCCTTGAATGTGGACGCATTGTCCCGACTGCCCCAGGACGCTCAAGCGGCCCCGCCGGTGCGGGCGCCCCTTCGCCGTGATCTGCTCAAGGCTGCCGCCATGGGCGCTTCGGCATCGGTTCTTGCGCATCAGGGCCTGGGGCAGGCCCACGCAGCAACACCCAACGATGCGCTGGTCATCGCCCGCGAGATCAGCAGCATTGCCGAGTGGGACCCTGCGGTGTCGCAGATCCTGGATAGCCAGGAGATCAACGGCGATCTCTACGACCGGTTGATCGGATTTGATCCGCGCAAGCCTGGGGGCGAACTTGGCCCCATGCTTGCCGAAAGCTGGACCTCCACACCCGACAACACCCAGTTTGTCTTTCGCATCCGGCGTGGCGTGAAGTTTCATTCGGGCAATCCGCTCACTGCCCACGACGTGGCCTACACCTTCAAGCGTGTGGTGGGCCTGGATCGTGAGCCGGCCACCAACCTGCTGCAGATTGGGATCACCAAGGCCAATGTCGACATGGCAGTGCGCGCGATGGATGACGTGAACCTCGTGCTCACCTTGCAGGAGGTCTTTGCGCCCAGCTACATCCTGGGTTTGCTGTCGTCCAACTACCTTGGGGTGGTCGATTCCAAACTGCTGCAGTCCCACGAGCAGAACGGGGACTTCGGCTCGCGCTGGCTTTCCAGGCGCACCGGGCAGGAAATGAGCGCTGGCTCCGGGCCGTTTCGGATCACCACCTATCGCGCCTCCGACCTTCTGGTACTCGAGCGTAACGAAACCTACTGGCGTTTCAAGCCGCCGATGCGACGCGTGATCTTTCGGCACATTCCCGAGTCCGGTGCCCAGCGGCTGCTCCTTGAGCGGGGCGATGCCGACCTGGCATTCAACCTGACCACTCAGGATATCGACGCGCTCGGAGGGCGCACGGGTGTCAAGGTGGAGTCGTTCCCGTCGCGCCGGGTGCTCTATTTCGGTTTCAACATGCTGCACAAGCCCTTTGCCGATGTTCGCGTACGCAAGGCCATGAAGTACCTCATCGACTACGAGGGTTGGGAATCCACCTTGATGAAGGGCCTGGGTCGGGTGCATCAGACCTTCATCCCATCGGGCAATCTCGGTGTGGCGACCGAAAAGCCCTTCAGTTACGACATCGCCAGGGCCAAGGCGCTGCTGGCTGAGGCCGGGCTCGCCAATGGCCTGACCTTTCGGTTGCATGTGGCCAATCGCCGCCCGGAAACCGATATGGCCACGGCCTTCCAGGCCTCCGCCGCGCAGGCCGGTGTGAAGGTGGATGTGGTGACCATGCCGGCCAGCCAGTTGATTCCGATGTATCGCGAGCGCAAGACCGAGGCCCTGATGTTGTCGTTTTACGGACCCTACGGTGATCCTCATGCCACAGCCAACAAGTTCGCCTTCAATCCCGGAGCCTTGCCGGGTGCGGACCCCAACAAGGCCTATCCGGCCGAACTCACCTGGCGACTGGGCTGGGCTCCGACGGACCTGTCGCTGAAGGTGATCGCCGCGAGCAAGCAGATCGACGCCAAGAAGCGCGCCCAGATGTATCTCGAGATTCAGAAGATCTACTGGGATCAGTCGCCTTTTGCACAGACCTTCCAGGCGATTCAGGCCATCGGCATGCGCAGCAATGTCACCAACTACCGATATGGCAACCGCGGGGCCGATACAAGCTTTTCATTTACCAGCAAGCGCTGATGCTTTCGGTCCTTCTCGAGCTGGCTCTGACCTTTGCGGGTCTGCTTGCGGTGACCTTCGTGATCGGTCGGCTGATGCCGATCGATCCGGTGGTCGCGGCGGGCGGCGCCGATCTCAATGCCGAACAGTACGCGCGACTGAGCGCTGAGCTCGGACTCGATGCCCCCCTGTACGAGCAGTTCATCCAGTTTGTGATGCGCCTGCTGCAGGGAGATTTCGGGCAGTCCTTTCTCACCGGAAACCCGGTTGCACAGGACATCGCTCGGGTGTTTCCGGCGACCGTCGAGCTCGCCACCCTGGGGATTCTCATCGGAGCCTGCATCGGGATTCCGGCCGGCATCGTTGCCGCTGTAAAGCAGGGTGGGGCGATCGACGCGCTGGTACGCATGCTGACCTTGATGGGCTACTCAATGCCGGTGTTCTGGAAGGGGCTCATGCTTCTGCTGGTGTTCTATGTGATGCTCGGTTGGGCAGAGGGGCCCGGCCGCTACGGCATTGCCTATGAAGGTCTTGTCCCTGTCGTGACAGGCCTGCTGCTGATTGATGCTGCTCTGGCTGGGGATTGGAGCGCCTGGCAGGATGCTTTCGCCCACCTGGTGCTTCCGGCGGTCAGCCTGGGTTACGGTGCCGGGGCCTATCTGGCCCGCATGACACGCAGCTTCGTACTTGAGCAGTTGCGCCAGGAATATGTCACGACGGCCCGGGTCAAGGGCATGAACGAGCTTCACATCGTGCTGCGCCATGTGCTGCCCAACTGCGGGGTTCAGCTGGTCACCACACTGGCCCTGACGTATGGGCTGCTGCTTGAGGGCGCCGTGCTGACCGAGACTGTCTTTGCCTGGCCGGGTCTGGGCCAGTACATGACCCGTGCAATGTTCAATGCCGACATGAATGCGGTGCTGGGCGGGACCTTTGTCATCGGGACGGCCTTTGTGTTGCTCAACCTGCTTTCCGATCTGGCCTATCGGTGGCTGGATCCCCGGGCCCGATGATGGCGCTGCGCTCCTGGCTGCTGGATCCTGCACCGGCGTCGCGGGCTCAGGCCCGGGCAGGCCGCCTGTACCTGACCTGGCTGGGGTTTGTGGCCAGCCCTGCAGCCCTCGCTGGACTGGTCATCATCGGGTTGCTGGTGTTCTGTGCGCTCTTTGCGCCCTGGCTCGCCACGCATGATCCCTATGCTCAGAATCTGAAGCAGATGCTGCAGGCGCCTTCCTCCGATCATTGGCTGGGAACAGACGAGTTGGGCCGCGACATCTGGAGCCGGGTGATGTACGGCGCGCGGGTGACCCTGGGGATTGTCTTCATGGTGGCCGTGCTCGCCGCGCCCATCGGGCTGCTGATCGGTTGCACCGCCGGTTATCTGGGAGGAACGGTTGATCGGGTGCTGATGCGCTTCACCGACATTGCGCTTGCGTTCCCGAGGCTTGTACTGGCACTGGCCTTCGTGGCGGCGCTGCGCCCAAGCCTGGAGAACGCCGTGATTGCCATTGCACTGACCGCCTGGCCGCCCTATGCCCGCCTGGCGCGTGCCGAGACGCTGGTGTTGCGCAACAGTGATTACATCGCGGCAGTGCGGTTGGCGGGCGCAGGGCCTTTTCGCATCGTGTTGCGACAGATCGTGCCCTTGTGTCTGCCCTCCCTGATCGTGAGGGTCACCCTCGACATGGCCGGTGTCATCCTGATTGCCGCTGGCCTCGGATTTCTGGGCTTGGGCGCTCAGCCGCCCACGGCTGAATGGGGTGCAATGCTCTCCAATGGTCGCGATTTTCTGCTGGATGCCTGGTGGGTGGCCACCATGCCCGGTATCGCCATCTTCGTCACCAGTCTGGGATTCAATCTGCTGGGCGACGGATTGCGCGATGCGCTGGATCCGCGACGGAGTCAATGACGATGGTCAATTCCCGAGGTGGAGGTGAGACGGCCCGCACTGACCTGCCATCGGGTCCGCTGATTTCTGTGCGTGGCCTGTCGGTCGATTTCATGCTGCGCCAGGGGCCCGTGGCCGCAGTGCGAGGCATCGATTTCGATCTGGGTCGCGAGAAGCTGGGCATTGTTGGCGAAAGTGGCTCGGGTAAATCGGTCGCCTGTCGGGCCCTGCTGGGTCTGGTCGCAGCGCCTGGGCGCGTCAGGGCACAGCGGCTGGAATTGTTCGGGCAAGACTTCCGGGCGGCAGAGGCGCAACGCTGGCGACAGATTCGTGGCGTCAAGATCGGACTGGTCATGCAGGATCCGCGCTACTCGCTCAACCCGGTGCAGACGGTGGGCGTGCAGATGAGCGAGGCCCTGATGCGCATTGAACCGACTCATCCTGCCGCGCTGCGTGAGGCCGGGCTCGCCTTGCTCGAGGCCGTGAAACTGCGTGATCCTCAGCGGGTCTGGGATGCGCGGCCCCATGAGCTCTCCGGAGGCATGGGCCAGCGCGTGATGATTGCAATGATGCTGGCCATGCGTCCGGATGTGCTGATTGCCGATGAACCCACGTCAGCGCTGGATGTGACCGTGGCCGGTGAGATTCTCGATCTGCTCGATGACCTGGTACGTGCTCGCGGCATGTCATTGATCCTGATCAGCCATGATTTGCGTCTGGTTCAAGGGTTCTGCGATCGAGTCCTCGTCATGTATGCAGGGCGTATTCTTGAAACCTGCTCAGCCGATTCCCTTGAGCGCTCGGCGCATCCCTACACGAGGGGATTGCTGGACTGTGTGCCTTCGCTCGACCGGCCCCGGCCCATGCTGCCAACCCTGCAGCGGGAGGACTCATGGCTCGCATGACCATCGAGCAAACAGCAGGGTGCACGGTGTCGCAGGAGGAATCCTCGGGTCAGTTACTTGAAGTGCGTGACCTGGTGGTGCGCTTTGGGCGCGGGACTCAGGCGGTGACTGCGGTGGATGGGGTCAGTCTGGGTCTGCAGGCGGGCGAGTCGCTGGGGCTGGTCGGCGAGAGCGGCAGCGGCAAGTCGACCATTCTGCGTGCGGTGTGCGGACTGGTTCCCGCAACGCAGGGGCAGATTCAGGTCCAGGGACGCGGGCTGTCGCAATGGCCTGCCCACCAGCGTGCCCGCCTCTTGCAGATGGTGTTTCAGGATGCCTATGGGGCATTGCATCCTCGTCAGACGGTGGACGCCCAGTTGGCCGAACCGCTGTTGTTGCACCACGAACCCGATGTCGACGCCCGCCTCATCGAACTGATGGCCCAAACCCAGCTGGGGCCCGAGCTGCGCTTTCGATTCCCCAGTCAGCTCTCGGGAGGGCAGCGCCAGCGGGTGTGCATCGCTCGAGCCATGGCCTTGCGTCCGTCCCTGCTTTTGCTTGATGAACCGACCTCCGCCCTTGATGTCTCGGTCCAGGCCGAGGTCCTCAACCTGCTCGCCCGCCTCAAGCACGAAGTGGGCTTGAGCTGTCTGTTCGTCTCTCATGACCTTGCGGTGGTGAGCATGCTGTGCGAGCGCATCGCCGTCATGCAGGCGGGGCGGATTGTCGAGACCACCACGGCCGAGAATCTGCGCCTGGGCCGATGCGAACATCCCTACACCGCGAGTCTGCTGGCTGCGGCGCGCCGCCATCGAGGCTAGACCGCTTGACCAGGGCTGTACGGTCAAGGGCCCCGATTCGTCCACCCTTCGGTGCTGCGCGCCGCGCTGACCCGTAGCAACCGCTGGCTGAGGGCGGCAGGACTGATCCACTAGAATTCGGTCATTCAGGTCTCCCGCCGACTCTTTCATCCTGTGCCGCATCCCATGCCCTCGACCACGCCCGTTCGTACCCGTTTCGCGCCTTCGCCCACGGGTTTTCTGCATATCGGGGGTGCCCGCACGGCGCTCTTTGCCTGGGCGTTTGCGCGCCACCACGAGGGCACCTTCATTCTGCGGATTGAAGACACCGACGTGGAGCGCTCCACACCCGAAGCGGTGCAGGGGATCCTGGACGGCATGCAGTGGCTGGGCCTCGCGCACGACGAAGGGCCCTTCTATCAAATGCAGCGCATGGATCGCTATCGCGAGGTGATTGCGCAGATGCTGCAGGCCGGCACGGCCTATCACTGCTGGGCCACGCCACAGGAGCTTGATGCCATGCGCGAGGCGCAGCGCGCGCGGGGCGAAAAGCCGCGCTATGACGGCCGCTGGCGGCCCGAGCGCCGCGCGGCCCTGGGCCTTGTGCCGCCCGCTGACGCGCAACCCGTGGTGCGCTTTCGTAATCCCGATGACGGCGTCGTGAGCTGGAACGACCTCGTCAAGGGCCCGATCAGCATTGCCAATGCCGAGCTCGATGACCTCATCATCGCCCGCTCCGATGGCACGCCCACCTACAACTTCTGCGTGGTGGTCGATGACTGGGACATGCGCATCAGCCATGTGATCCGGGGTGATGACCATGTGAACAACACGCCGCGCCAGATCAACATTCTGCGCGCGCTCGGCGCAACCCTGCCCGAGTACGGCCATGTGCCCATGATTCACGGGCCCGATGGCCAGAAACTCTCCAAGCGCCACGGCGCAGTTTCGGTCATGCAGTACGACACCGATGGCTATCTGCCTGAGGCGGTCATCAACTACCTGGCCCGTCTGGGCTGGAGCCATGGGGATGACGAGCTCTTTTCACGCGAGCAGTTGGTGCAGTGGTTTGATGGCACCCACCTGTCCCATTCGCCCTCGCAGTTTGATTTTGCCAAGCTCGCCTGGGTCAATCAGCACTATCTCAAGGCCATGCCCGATGCCTGGCTGGCCGAGCGGGTGGCCCCAAGGCTGGCGCGGCGAGGGGTGCAGCACCAGGCCCCTGGCTCGCCTGATCTGGCCGCGGTGTGTGCGCTCTTCAAGGACCGGGCCGAGACGCTCGAGGCGCTCGCCGATCTGGCCTGCATGATGTGGCACACCCCGGCCGAGATCAATCCGGGCTGGCGCGAGGAGCTCAATGGCCACCTCAATCCGGTGGTCAACACGGCCCTGGCCGAACTGGCCTTTGCGCTGGAGGCTGCCGAGTGGACGCGCGCAGGCATCAGCGAGGCCATCAAGGGCACGCTCTCGATGTTCAGCCTCAAGATGCCTCAGCTCGCCATTCCAGTGCGCCTGATGGTCTTTGGCCGGGCACAGACCCCTTCCGTGGATGCCATGCTGGCGCTGATGGACCGTGAGGTGGTCAAAAAGCGCCTGATGGTGCTGTGCCCCTTCCATCAGGGCTGAGATCTGATTTCAGACCCAGTGAATCTCGCCGGCCACATGCTGCTGGCCGTTTTCGCTGCAGGTGAACACCGTGCTGCGCCCGTCAGCGAGGTCCTTGCCGCCAAACACCAGACGCCCGCCCACAAACGCGGGTGCGAGGTTGCGGAACTCGAACTTCACGGCCCGCTTGCCCGGATGCGCATCGCGCCAGGCATCGAACATCAGGGTGGCCATCAGCGGGCCATGCACCACCAGATCGGGATAGCCCTCGACCTTCGTGACATACGGATGGTCGTAGTGGATGCGATGGGTATTGAAGGTGACCGCGCTGTAGCGAAACAGCAGGGGCTCGCGCGGTACGCACTCCACTCTCCAGTCGGTGGGCGGCAGGGCCACGGGTGCCGGGGCTGGCGCCTTCGCGGCTGCGGCCGCCTGGTCGGGCGTGGGTGCAGGGGCGGCCTCTCGGTAAACCGCCGTCTGCAGCTCGTCAATCGCGCAAATGTCGCCCTGCATCCAGCGGTTGCGCGACACCACGAAACCCAGCGTGCCGCTCTTGCCGGTCTTGATCTGCACCGACTCGATCGTGATCTGCAGTTCGGCCTCGCGATCGAGTTGCAGATCGGCCAGCCAGTTGACGGTGCTGCCCGCCCACATGCGACGGGGCAGGGGCCAGGTCGGGATGAGCGGGCCGCGGGGGGCATGACCGTCTTCGCTCAGGGTGTGGGTGGGCCAGGCGGGTGGCGCAAAAATCCACATCCAGTGGCGCAGCGGCTCGAGCGCGCTGCCCGCGGCAGGAGCCGCTCGGTCGAGGCTTGCCTCATGCAGGCCGGCCTGGCTGCTGTGCAGCGGAATGCGGCGGCGGTCAGACTTGCCGACCCAGGCGGTCCAGTCGGTGGTGGCGAGTTGATCCGCCAGGGAGGCGGCACTTGAGGTGGGCGAAGGGGCGGACACGGACGGTCTCCTGAGTTGATTACAGCGTGAGCTTCTGGCGCTTCACGACATCCTGGTAGACCTTGAACTCGGCCACGATCTGCTCGGCAAATTCCTTGGGGCTGTTGCCCACGATGAGCGATCCGGTGTCGGCAATGCGCTTGGCCACCCCCGCGTCGGCCAGACTCTTGCGAGCGGCATCATGCACGCGATCGACCACCGCAGCCGGCAGGCCTTTGGGGCCGAGGATGCCGTAGTAGGCCATGCGGTTCACTGGCTCGAGATTGACCTCCTTGAAGGTCGGCACATTGGGCAGGATGGGCAGTCGGTTGGGCGCAGCCACCACGATCGGCACCAATCGGCCTTCGCGGATGAAGGGCAGCGCCGAGGGCAGGTTGTCGAAAATGACGGGCACCTGGCCAGCCACCACATCGGCCAGTGCCGGACCCGCCCCCCGGTAGGGGATGTGGGTCATGAAGACGCCGGCCAGCGCCTTGAAAAGTTCGGTCTGCAGGTGGCCGATGCCGCCCGTGCCCGAGCTTGCGTACGAGTATTTACCAGGGCTGCGCTTGAGTTCGGCCAGAAATCCGGCGAAGTCCTTGGCCGGAAACGAGGGATGAACCGCAAAGATGTTGGGGGTGGCGGCCAGGTTGATGATGGGCGTGAAGTCGGCAATCGGGTCGTAGCCGATCTTCGGGTTGATGGCCGGGTTGGCAGCCGTGGTCGAGACGGTGGCCATGCCGAGCACGTAGCCATCGGCAGGCGCGCGGATCACTTCCAGGGCGCCAATCGCACCACCCGCACCAGCCTTGTTTTCCACGAGCACGTTCTGGCCCAGGTTTTCGCGCAGCTTGTCGGCCACCACGCGGGCCACGATGTCGGTCGTGCCGCCCGGGGCGAAGGGCACCACCAGTCGAACCGCACGGCTCGGATAGGCCTGGGCGAAGACGGATTGCGGCAGCAGACTGGCCGCCGTACCGGCTGCACTGGCGGCAAGCAGGCTGCGACGCGAGAACGAGTTCGAACGCATGGAGGACTCCTTTGTGGGACTGGGCCGGTTGTTCGACAGGCCGATTCTGGATCTGGGCGAGACACAGGCCGGTGTGGGGGACACGCCTGTACAAGACGCAGGCCGGTACAATCGGCGCTTTGCTTCTTCATGAAGCGCCAGCGCCGAACGGCCTTCAGCACAAGCATAACGCGATGTCAGGAAACACTTTCGGGCACCTGTTTACGGTCACCTCCTTTGGTGAATCCCATGGCCCGGCGATTGGCTGCGTGATCGACGGCTGCCCGCCGGGCATGAGCCTGACCGAGGCCGATATCCAGCCCGATCTCGATCGCCGCCGCCCCGGCACCTCGCGCCATGTCACCCAGCGTCAGGAGCCTGACCGCGTCGAGATCCTGTCTGGCGTGTACCAGGGCAAGACCACCGGTACGCCCATCGCGCTGCTGATCCGCAATGAGGACCAACGCAGCAAGGACTATTCGGCCATCGAGCGCACCTTCCGGCCGGGTCATGCCGATTACACCTACTGGCACAAGTACGGCATTCGCGATCCGCGCGGCGGCGGGCGGTCCTCGGCGCGCCTGACCGCGCCGGTGGTGGCCGCCGGCGCCGTGGCCCGCAAGTGGCTCGCCGAGCGGCATGGGGTGAGGGTGCGTGGGCGCATGAGTCAGCTCGCCGATATCGTGGTGCCCCTCACCGATTGGGAGCAGGTGCATCAGAACGCCTTCTTTGCTGCGGACGCGGCCATCGTGCCCGTGCTCGAGCAGGCCATGGATGCCCTGCGAAAGGAGGGTGACTCCTGTGGCGCACGCATCGATGTGCTGGCTGAAGGCGTGCCTGCCGGCTGGGGCGAGCCGCTCTTTGACAAGCTCGATGCCGATATTGCCTACGCCATGATGGGCATCAATGCGGTCAAGGGCGTTGAGATCGGCGCGGGCTTTGCCAGCATCGCCCAGCGCGGCAGCGAGCACGGTGACGCGTTGAGCCCCGAGGGTTTTCTGGGCAATCACGCGGGCGGTGTGCTCGGAGGAATCTCCACCGGCCAGCCCATTTCGGTTTCGATTGCCATCAAGCCCACCTCCAGCATCCGCACCCTGCGCCCGTCGATCGACATCGACGGCCAGCCGCTGGAGGTTCAGACCCTTGGCCGGCACGACCCGTGCGTGGGCATTCGGGCCACGCCGATTGCCGAGGCCATGCTGCTGCTCGTGCTCATGGACCATGCCCTGCGTCATCGAGCCCAGTGCGCCGACGTCGAGGTGCCTTTCGGGCCGATTCCGGGTGTGGCTGCACCGCGCGGCTGATCATGGCCCGTCCGCGGAACCTGGCCCGTCTGCAGAAGCGTTGAGCGAGACAGCCGCATCAGCGGGATCGAACGGCCGGCTTTTGCTGCGCCGCCCGAGGCGAGGTCGATGCCGCAGGGGGCCTTTGTGCAGTTGAGTCCGGCCGCCGGGGTTCGAGCCCAGTTTCTGGCCTACTTCAGTTTTGCCGGCCTTTTTGCGCCCTGGTTGGGAATCTGGCTCGATGATCGCGGCATGAGCATCGCGCAGATCGGGCTGCTGCTGGCGGTGCCTCAGGTCATGCGCATCGTGGGTCCGCCCCTGTGGGGGGGCTGGGCCGATCGCAGTCACCGAGGCGTACTGCTGCTGCGCCTGAGTGCGTTGGGTTCCCTGATGCTGGTTGCGCTGTTGCCCTTCACGCGCTCGGGTTGGGAGGTGGCCTGCGCCTTGGCCGTGCTGTGTTTCATGACGGCCGGTCAGATGCCGATTGGCGAGGCCATGGCATTGCGCCAAGTGCAGGGCGACCCGGGGGGGTACGGTCGGATCCGCATCTGGGGGTCGAGTGGCTATATCGTGACCGTGCTGGGCGGGGGCGCCGTGCTGGATACGCTGGGGCTCGAGGCCTGGCCCTGGGTGATGGCCTTCGCTTTGATGGGTCTTCTCGCGGTGACGCTGCTGATGCGCGAGCAAACCGCGCCGATGCGGGGTCCCGCACAGAGCCTGGGCGCTCGGCTTCGCGAGCCCGCGGTGGTGACCTTCCTGCTGTCCGTGTTCTGCATGATCTTTGCCCATGGTGCGCTTTACGGATTCTGGTCGCTCTACCTTGAGCGACAGGGTTACAGCCGTTCCGCGATCGGATTGATCTGGGCACTCGGCGTGCTGGCCGAGATCCTGCTGTTTGCCGCTCAGCGCTGGCTCTTCTCCCGCTTCGCTGCGGTATCGCTTCTGAAGATCAGCCTTTGGGTGGCTGCTGCCCGGTTTGCCTTCATCGCCCTGACCGAGGGACAGATCGTGGTGGTCGTGCTGACTTCGGTTTTGCACGCAGTGACTTTCGGAGTCCATCACAGTGCCTCAATGGCTGTTCTGCATCACCTGTTTCCTGCTGCGCAGCAGGGGCGGGCGCAGGCCGTCTACATTGTGGTGGGCTACGGCCTGGGCGCCGGCATTGGAGGGATCGTCGCAGGTCTCCTCTGGGAGCATTTCTCCGCCGCAGCCACCTGGTGGGGCGCCGCACTCGCGAGTCTGCTCGGAGTCGTCACGATGCTGTGTCACCTGCGATGCCGTCAGCCCGAGGGCGCTACCATGCCAAGGTCATGAACATGCCTGGGCCGCTTCGTTCTCAGCGACGATCAACCGTCCTTGCAGGTCTTTCCCTGCTCGGGATGGCCGGTTGCACCCCTGTGCGCGGCCCCCGCCTGGTTCCTCTGCCCGCGGTTTCCAGACCCGAGCCTGCGCCGCGGTCACAGCGCCGTGCCGAGCGGGAAGCCCTGCTGCGCGCATCGCACACGCACTTGATCTCCCTGGCTGCTGCGCATCAGCAGCTGGCCAACCAATCTGCGCTGGCTGAGCGTATCCGCCATCTGGCCATCCCCTTGAGATCGGCGGTTGAGGCCATCCGGGCCGACTCATCATCAACATCATGGCCGATCGATGTCGTGGTGACTGGCGAGGGGGCTGATGTGATTCCCCTCTTGCCTGCATCGCTGGTTCTGGTGATCGACGCGGACCATCCCGTCGTCCAATCAGGCGATTTGCTGAGTGCCCTGATCGCGCATGGACTGGCGCATGGCCTGCGAGATCATGCTCTCGAAGCCGACGGGCTGATTGATGGTCTGCCTCAGTTCAGTCTCATCCAGGAGCGGGAAGCTGACCGGGATACCTGCGAGATCCTGGCCAGAGCGGGGTTGGAACCGATGCTGGCCTGGCACCTGCGCAAGGCTTTGGTGCGGGCGGCCGACGGATCAACCTCAAACGGTTTGACTCGACCAGCCCGGACGGATCCATTCGGGGCAGGTCAATCGCAGCAATGGGCCCGTCGCCATCCTGCCCCCCCCCGTGCGCAACAGTCGATCGAGTCATTCGCGGCCCGGGTTGAGCCTTTGCGTGCCGCCGCCGCTGCAGTGCGATAAAATCGCGGGTTTCACCGTGGACACGGCCTTTGCCGTAGACCTTCAATGCACGCCCGCACCCTCTACGACAAGCTCTGGGACGCCCACGTCGTCCACCAGGAAGAAGACGGCACCTGCCTCATCTACATCGATCGGCATCTGGTTCATGAGGTGACGAGCCCCCAGGCCTTTGAAGGCCTGAAGATCGCAGGTCGTAAGCCCTGGCGCATTTCGGCCAATCTGGCGGTGGTCGATCACAACGTGCCCACCACCGCGCGTGCCGCGGGCATTGAAGACCCGATTGCCCGTCTGCAGGTCGAAACGCTCGACGCCAACGCCCGCGAACACGGCATGGCTTATTTCGACATCAATGATCGCCGACAGGGCATCGTGCATGTCATCGGGCCGGAGCAAGGTGCCACGCTGCCCGGCATGACGGTGGTCTGCGGTGATTCGCACACCTCCACGCATGGCGCCTTTGCCTGCCTGGCCTGGGGCATCGGCACCTCCGAGGTTGAGCTCGCCCTGGCCGCCCAGTGCCTCACGGCCAAAAAGGCTCGCAACATGCGGGTGCTGGTCGAGGGGGCGCTGCCGCGGGGCGTCACGCCCAAGGATGTGGTGCTGGCCGTGATCGGGCGCATCGGCACCGCGGGCGGCACCGGTTATGCCATCGAGTTTGCAGGCTCCACCATTCGGGCCATGAGCCTGGAAGGTCGCATGACGGTCTGCAACATGGCCATCGAGGCCGGGGCGCGTTCGGGCATGGTGGCCGTGGACGATCACACCATCAGTTACCTCAAGGGTCGCCCCATGTCGCCCACGGGCGCTGACTGGGACAAGGCCGTCGCCTACTGGCGCACCCTGCGCTCCGACGAAGGCGCGCATTTCGACGCTGAAATTCGTATCGACGCCACCCAGCTCGCCCCCCAGGTCACCTGGGGTACCTCGCCGGAGATGGTGGCCGGCATCGAGGACCGGGTGCCTGATCCCGACAAGGAAAAGGACAGCGTGCGCCGCGAGGGCATCGAGCGGGCTCTGGCCTACATGGGCCTCACGCCCAACACGCCGCTGTCGCAGGTGCGCATCGACAAGGTCTTCATCGGTTCGTGCACCAATTCGCGCATCGAGGACCTGCGGGCCGCCGCAGCCGTGGTGCGGGGGCGGCGCAAAGCGGACACCGTGCGCCTGGCTATGGTGGTTCCGGGCTCGGGGCTGGTCAAGGCGCAGGCCGAGGCCGAGGGCCTCGACAAGATCTTCACGGCAGCAGGATTTGAATGGCGCGAGCCGGGCTGCTCGATGTGCCTGGCCATGAATGCCGATCGGCTGGAGCCGGGCGAGCGTTGCGCATCAACGAGCAACCGCAACTTCGAAGGTCGACAGGGCGCGGGCGGCAGAACCCACCTGGTCAGCCCGGCCATGGCGGCCGCGGCCGGCGTGTTTGGCCATTTCGTCGATATCCGCCGTCTTTGAGCCTCTCGGAAGGACTTGCCATGCAGACATTCAACATCCTTCGTGGGCTGGTGGCGCCGCTGGATCGCGCCAATGTGGATACCGACGCCATCATCCCCAAGCAGTTCCTGAAGTCGATCAAGCGCACCGGATTTGGCCCCAACCTCTTTGACGAGTGGCGCTATCTGGATGTCGGCGAGCCCGGCATGGACAACAGCCGCCGGCCGCTCAACCCGGATTTCTCGCTCAATCAGCCCCGCTACAAGGGCGCCTCGATCCTGATCGCACGCAAGAACTTCGGCTGCGGCTCGTCGCGCGAGCACGCGCCCTGGGCCCTGGAGGACTACGGATTCAGGGCCATCATTGCCCCGAGCTATGCCGACATCTTCTTCAACAACTGCTTCAAGAACGGCGTGCTGCCGGTGCGCCTGGCGGAGGCCGAGGTCGATCGCCTGTTTCATGAGGTGGCTGCCTTTCCGGGGTTTGAACTGATCATCGATCTGCCGGCTCAGGTGGTGCGATCCACCAAGGGTGATCTGGCCTTTCCCTTTGAGGTCGATCCCTTTCGCAAGGATTGCCTGCTCAATGGCTGGGATGACATTGGTCTGGTGCTGCGGCACGCCGACCGGATTCGTGACTTCGAGTCGCGCCGCATGGCCGAGCAACCCTGGCTTGGCAAGACCCTGGGCGCCTGACGCCCACAAGGACACTCATGAAGATCGCTGTTTTGCCCGGTGATGGCATCGGCCCCGAAATTACCGCTCAGGCGGTGCGTGTACTGCAGGCTCTCAATCTGGGCCTCGAGATGACCACGGCCCCGGTGGGTGGTGCCGGATACGACGCATCGGGCGATCCGTTGCCGGCCCAGACCCTGGCGGTGTGCGAGGCTTCGCGCGCCATTCTGTTCGGCTCGGTGGGCGGCCCCCAGTACGACACCCTGCCGCGCGCCTCGCGGCCTGAGCAGGGCCTGCTGCGCCTTCGCAAGCACTTCGACCTGTACGCCAACCTGCGCCCTGCGCTGGTCTACCCCGAGCTTGCGCATGCCTCTTCGCTCAAGCCCGAGCTGGTGGCCAATCTCGATCTGCTCATCATCCGTGAACTGACCAGCGACATCTATTTTGGTCAGCCTCGGGGTGTGCGCACCACCGAGAGCGGCGAGCGCGAGGGCTTTGACACCATGCGCTACACCGAGTCCGAGATCCGGCGCATTGCCATCACCGCCTTCGAGACCGCCCGCAAGCGGGGCCGCAAGGTGTGTTCAGTCGACAAGGCCAATGTGCTCGAGACCACGCAGTTCTGGCGTGATGTGGTGACCGAGGTGCACAAGGACTATCCCGACATCGAGCTCTCGCACATGTATGTCGACAATGCCGCCATGCAGCTCGTGCGCAATCCGCGTCAGTTCGATGTGATGGTCACGGGCAACATGTTTGGCGACATCCTGTCCGACGAGGCTTCGATGCTCACGGGCTCGATTGGCATGCTGCCGTCTGCCTCGCTCAATGCCAAAGGCTTCGGTCTGTACGAGCCGATTCATGGTTCGGCGCCTGATATCGCGGGCAAGGGCGTGGCCAACCCGCTGGCCACCATCCTGTCGGCCGCCATGCTGCTGCGCCACTCGCTGGGTCTGGAAGACCCGGCTCGGCGCATCGAGTCGGCCGTGCGTCAGGTGCTTGCGCAGGGCTACCGCACCCCGGACATCCAGGAGCCAGGCTGCAAGCCCGTGGGCACGGTGGCCATGGGCGACGCCGTATTGGCGGCACTGGGCTGAGCATTTTTTCTATCGATTCCGGATTCACGTCATGAACAAACTCAAGGTGGGCCTCGTGGGTTGGCGAGGCATGGTGGGCTCGGTGCTCATGCAGCGCATGCAGCAGGAAGGCGACTTCGCACTGATCGAGCCGGTGTTCTTCAGCACGTCCAATGCGGGCGGCGAGGCACCGATGGGGGCAGGGCGCCTGCTGAGCGCCGATGACCTGACCCTGCTGGCCAAGATGGATGTCGTGCTCACCTGTCAGGGCAGCGACTACACCAAGGCTGTCTACGGGCCCTTGCGCGCCTCCGGCTGGAAGGGCTACTGGATTGATGCCGCCAAGACCCTGCGCATGAACGACGATGCCGTGATCATTCTTGATCCGGTCAATCGGCCGGTGATCGATGCCGCCCTCGCACGCGGGGTCAAGGACTACATCGGTGGCAACTGCACGGTGAGCCTGATGCTCCTGGCCCTGTCGGGTCTGTTCCGTGCAGACCTCATCGAATGGGTCTCGGCCATGACCTACCAGGCCGCGAGCGGGGCCGGTGCTCAGAACATGCGCGAACTGCTCGAGCAGATGGGGGCACTGCATGCCGCAGCCGCCAGTGATCTGGCCGATCCGTCTTCAGCCATTCTCGAGATCGATCGCAAAGTCACCGAGGCGATGCGCTCGCCGGCGTTGCCCACCACCCACTTCCGAGGTGTGGCCCTGGCCGGCAGCCTGATTCCCTGGATCGATGTGCCGGTGGACCATGGCCAGAGCATGGAAGAGTGGAAGGGCGGCGCCGAGTGCAACAAGATCCTGGGCCGTCCTCCGTTCCGCAGTGCAGGCAGCATCCCCATCGATGGTCTGTGCGTGCGGATCGGCGCCATGCGCTGTCACAGCCAGGGCCTGACCATCAAGCTGCGCAAGGATGTCCCGCTGGCCGATGTCAACGCCTTGCTGGCCGCAGGCAACGACTGGGTGGATTTCGTGCCGAACGAGCGCGAAGCGACCGAGCGTCGGCTTTCGCCGGCCGCTGTGACCGGGACCCTTACCATCCCGGTCGGTCGGGTGCATACCCTCGCCATGGGGCCGCAATACCTGGGCGCATTCACGGTCGGCGACCAGTTGCTCTGGGGGGCCGCCGAGCCCCTGCGCCGCATGGTGCGTATCCTGCTTGAACGATGACCTTTCGGGATGCGCGCCACTGCAGGCGCTTCCTCAGGTTGCCGGCCTAAGTATTTGATGAAAAAATCGAATTCGTCCGCTCTACCGGGGAACCCTGCCGTGCGACGCCGTTCAACGAGTACCCGTTCTACCCTTGCCGCCGCTGTTCTGGCGGCCTTTGCCGCGCTGGCTGCGCCGTCGACCGATCTCGGGGCCGCGGGTCTGGGCAGGCTCACGGTGCAGTCGTCGCTCGGACAGCCCCTGCGTGCCGAGGTCGAGGTGACCTCCCTGAGTGCCCAGGAAGCGCAAAGCCTGGCCGCGCGCCTCGCATCGCCTGAGGCGTTTGCTCAGGCAGGTCTGCAATTCAGCCCGGCATTGACCGGACTTCAGTTGTCGGTTGAGGCGCGTGGCAGCCGAACGCTGGTCCGCATCTCCTCGTCTCAGCCAATGAACGAGCCGTTCGTCGATCTCTTGCTCGAGCTGAGCTGGAACGGCGGAAAGCTGCTGCGCGAGTACACGTTCCTGCTCGATCCGCCCGCCTCGGTGGCATCAGGGTCTGCGGCCGCGACTCCGCCCGCGGCTGGGGCGACACAGGCGGCGCAAACGACGCAGGAGGTGTCCTCGAGCCGTGCGACGCCTGCACGGGCGGGGTCGTCTCAGGCAGCACTTTCAGCGACGGAATCGCCTTCGCGATCGAGAGCGCCGGCCGACCCGATCTCGGCTACACCGACCACTTCCGGCACGATCGAGGTGCGGCGAGGCGATACCCTCAGCGCGATTGCCGGACGGGTCAAGCCTGCGACTGCCACGCTCGATCAGGCCATGATCGCTCTGTTCCAGGCCAATCCGAACGCGTTCTCCGGAAATATCAACCTCCTGAAATCCGGTGGCACGCTCATCGTTCCAGATGCCGCCGGCATGGCCGCGCTCGCTCCGGAAGAGGCCAGAAACCAGGTACGGATGCAAAGTGCAGACTTTGCGAGTTACCGTCGTCAGCTCGCCGGCCTGGCGCCTGCGGTGGCGTCAGCGCCCTCGGGATCTTCAGCCAGTGGAAGTGTGTCGGCCCGGGTGACGGAAGGTACATCCCCCCCGCAGGGCACCGACCGTTTGCGCCTGTCGAGGCCTGAATCCCAGGGCACATCGGGGGCCGCCACCGGCAGTGCCGTTGGACGTGCAGGGAGTCAGGCGAGCGCTGCGGAGCAGGCGGTTGCGCGTGATGCGGCGTTGCGTGAATCACAATCACGACTCGAAGCGCTCGAGCGGACGGTCGATGACCTGAAAAAACTGCTCGAACTTCGCAACCGGGCCATGGCTGACCTGCAGGCCCAGCTCGATGAGGCAAGAGCGGCGGGCAAGTCCATTCGTGGCACGGTCAACACGTTGCCCGAGGCTGCACCGACCCCTGCGGGTTCGGCCGCTCCTGCTGCGGGTTCAGCTTCGCCTTCGTCCCCTGCCGTGTCGTCAGGCCCTGCAGTGACCGGGGCTGCTGCGTCGGCCACCCCGGACTCTGCTTCTTCGGCGACACCCGCGTCGCAGCC
>Ga0255095_1000096_pt1 | contig 52844 bp, 30 predicted proteins | sample Colum_Law_RepC_8_2_FD_188435 | JGI IMG/M metagenome (GOLD analysis project Ga0255095, IMG submission 188435) | Freshwater microbial communities from Columbia River, Oregon, United States - Colum_Law_RepC_8d | ecosystem: Environmental > Aquatic > Freshwater > River | place: USA: Oregon...
CATCAATGGGCAACTCGATTTTTCCCGAGAGGTCAAACTTGGCCTGCTTGCCTGCAAGGATTGTGGCCAGCGGCTTGAGCCCTGAGGCGAGGTCTGCTGGCTGCTCAGCAACAACCAGCGGGGCTGAGCAAAGGGCAGTGAATCCAAGTAACAGTATCAATCGCAATTTGTTCATGTCAGGCATCTTTCGAGGAACTGGTGGTGACAGAAGATGTCTTTGCAGGTCGGCATCTCGAGCGACTCGGGGACTTGCCTGAGCCGGATTCGAACCCGCAGTCTAATGCTCCGCCGGTTTCTATGCATCCACATGTTTGCCAAAATTTTGGAAGCGGTGAGGTCGCGGTTGTCGGTAGGTCCTGCCTGCCGGGCAGTACTTTGCGTCTGGCCGCGACATCGTTGCATGGAATCATGCTAAGGAACAGTCCCGAAATAACTTCCGTCGGCTAAGGAAGTTGGGGCTGTGGCTACGTCCGTTGGGGCATAGAGCTTTACACTGACACTTTCCGACGGAGCTGCTGAAGCCTCAGCCACCAAGGCCGAAACCTGACTTCGGCTTTCGTCGCCGTTGCCAGTGCGGTACACTTCCACCGCGACGGCCCTCAGCCTGGCAGCCTCTGGTCGACGTTCATGTCGATCGATCGACCTCAGGCGAGAGCAAGGAAGCGCAGACCTGAGCCATCAAACACAAAGAGCCCGACATTCATCTGAGTGTCGGGCTCTTTTCATTTTGGTGCCTGACTATGGCCGAACGAAACGAAACATGCTTGGCAGCTCTGCGGCAGTGGAATCTGAGAATGGCGGCCGATCATTGGAAACGGTTGCGAGTAAGCTTACAGTTCACGTTTTCATGGCCAGAATACCACTCAACAAACTGAGGCAGCGACTAGAAAGGAGACCCATCAGCCCAAAGCGGCTATCGTTGGCATGCAAGATAATCATGTTGTGACAGAAATGAAAAAGGGCCATCTCACCTCGAAGTGAGACAGCCCTCGGTTCCGCAATGCGAAACGACTTGCAAAGAAAATCGTAACGCGGAACTCACTCTGTCGAAAGTCAAGACTTCACTTTCTTCAAGGTAGTTCTATGAGCAATCCAATTGATCGGATCCTGCGGACAGGTCAAATCTGTCCCGCAGATGGTTTTTACGTGCTGGATGAGTACACGGATGGCAGTCGATTCCCGTCTCCAACTGAAGGAGAACATTCGATTCAAATGAAACGGGGGCGTCGGTTTCCACCAGTGCGATCCGCTTGCAAGGGTGCAGTCAGGCGTCAATCGTAGGCTTCACTGCATTAAGTGCATTGAGCCCGGAGCATTCGCCCCGGGCTCTTCTTCTGTCAAGAACGAGCCAACTCGATGGACTTGAGTTCAAAAGTAACAGGCCTATCCAAAGCTCAGTGCATCCCTTTTTGAGCGAAGGAAAGAAAAAGGGTTCAGGTCTCTTTCTTTGGTCTTCCTCTTGGGCGAGTTGTGGTCGAAAGACTGAGGCGCACAGCACTGCTTCTCGTCCAGTTTTCATCACCAAACGGCAAGCCGCGTTTGACACTGCGGGGTAGTGAATTCAATTCTGCCTCAGTCTCGACTTTGTTCACCCATGAACGCCAGTTTCGCGTCAACGGGGGATCATCGGGAATGGCCAGCCAGCGGCGTACGTCAGCACGTCGCAAGCGTGCAAACGCGGAACTCCATTGCCAGTTCTCCGCGAGCTCAATCAGATTTGCACGAACCGGATTTCGCTCGACGTAACGCATCACGGGCAGTAAGTGCCCATCCGTTTGAATCGGAAATGACTTAAAGCGACCCTGATAAAGATGCCCTGCATTTCCGCTTGCTCGTCACGCGAAGAGTGAAGAGATGTGAGTGATCCCGGGCGTGGGTTGTTGAACGGTTTAAAAGGTCTGGCGATGTATTTGCTGGATGCTCGTTCGATCATTGGACGCAAATCATGCGGGCCAGATGCCACTTATGATGTCATCAGGCGAAAGAGCGGCAATCGAAGGGAACCTTGCGAAATCTGACTTATTGAAAGTCAGCAGGTGCATCACGCCGTGTCGCTCCATCGCGGCGACAAGTCGTGTGTCGTGAGCTTGTTTCCCCAAGACATTATGCGTGACCACGAGGTCATACCATCGCGAGTAGATCCCGCGTTCATCGCGAAGCAGTGTGAACTTCAACAGGAGCTCCTGGATTTGTTGATCCACGTCGACAGCCGTCATGCCAAGACCATTGACCGCTGCCGGACGGGTCGCAACGACCCAATACTCGTAAATCGCCTGAGGAACCAAGCACAATTCATGCCCAGCTTGACCTAACTGCGAAATCGCGGCCACCGACGCCGGATAGCCTTGGTTTTTGGGTTGCGTGGATCGCAGGATCACGTTGGTGTCAACCAGCACTCTCATTCGCCGCATCCGGCGTAAATTGATTCTCGACTGTCATCAATAATGTGGTCAACTCTTGGATGCCGATCAGCCCATGCCTTGAACCACTCACCAAAGTCTTTTGCATTGCTTTCGTTACGCCGAGTTGCACCCAACTCTGCCTGAACTTCTTCGGCAACGATATGGCTGATATAGACATCCAGATTTTCACCATGCTCTGAAGCACGCCGCCGAAGCTCGTCGACGTATTCGGACGGAAGTTGCAATTGAATATTCAGCGTCATAATTGGGAACTCCTCACTCAGGATTCTACCACGGAACTGGCGTCAAGTCACTGTCTTTCCTGCCATAGCTTCATGAAGAAAATGGGTTCAGGTCGACCTAACCCCTTTGTTTTCCCTTTGTTTCAGGGCATGGTTCGCCTTATGGCGAAAGTCCTTTCCGGCAGACAGGACCTACTTCGAAAATCATTGACGACGATGGCCTACAGGAAGGTTTTCACGCCCATTTTTCGAGTGTTCCGCATGGCAAATCCAGGAAAGGTGATTTCGTACGCCCAGATTGCCCTCAGGATCGGGTATATAGAGCACACAGATTTTGTGCAGGATTGGGACGCTTGAGTCTCACTAAACCGGAAAGCGACCTCGGTCGAAACTGATTGATTTCATGAAGCGAAAACGAAACGCATCACAGGACGAGTTTGAAGACGACGATCTGGATCTCGACCTTGACGATGATGGCGATGACGACGGTCTGGATGATCTGGACGATGGCCTTGAAGAATTCAATCTGGAGCATGACAACCTTGACGAGTTCAAGGGCGAACGGAAGCTCAAGTCGCACTCTGATCGTCTTGTAGCAGGCTATGCAGCAGAACTTAAGGGCCCGGACGTTTTGGTCGTCCTGCTTCATGGGACAACTCTCGCCTCTGCGCTGAGAACAGCTCGACCGGATCTCAACTTCACATTCTGGACTCCGGAGCATTTCTTCTTCCGGACCCTGCAAAAGTATCACGGTGATGCTGTTTCTATGCAGGCACCAGGAGTTGGCAAAACGACTCTGGCTTGCACGGCTGATCTGCCCGCGGGGACCTTTGACGAAGCTCTATATGCAACCTACTTTGGTGATCCGTCCGAGCAGGCTCAGGATTTGCTGCAGATGATTCATCAGCGACTGCGATCCGGTGGCCGACTGATCGCTTCGACGAATAATTCCAGAGACAAATGGGTTCAGAGCCAGCTGCGTTTGATCTTCCCGAGCGTCGTCGTCAACAAACAAAAACACGGTGTGGCCTGCGTGGCGACGAAGACTGCAGAATTGAAAAGAGTGCGTGGCTTTCGCGCGAGGTCTGCGTTTCGGCAGGGAGCGAAACTGGTTTATGTCGAGAGTCGTCCGGGGATCTTCAGTCATCGTCGCATTGACGGCGGAGCACGCGCGTTGATTAAGTCGCTCGCACTGCTGAAGGGCGAAGCATCCGGCTCTGCGGAGTTCAATCCGTCGAAGATTATCGAGATGGGTTGCGGCTGCGGGGCCGTTTCGCTGGCGGCTGCGGTTGAATATCCCAACGCAAAAATCCTTGCCGTCGATAGTGATGCTCGGGCGATTGAATGTACTCAGATTTCAGCCAGGCTGAACGAGATTACGTCGGTGGAGACGCTTTTGACTTCCGATGGAGTCATCCCGGAACCCAAATCCTGGGATCTGCTGTTGGGCAATCCGCCTTATTACTCTGATTATCGTATCTCTGAGCTATTCCTTCAGGCGGCGAAGAATGGCCTGCGATCTGGTGGGCGAATTCATCTGGTCACCAAGCTGCTCGACTGGCACGGCGCGAGAATGAAGCAGTTGTTTGCTTCGGTCGAGACGCATCCGATCGGCGAGTACGTCGTCTTCACAGCTCGGCAAAAGTGATGAGGCGTTGACGTGGCTGGGCGTCGCTCGATCCTGATCTTCGAATACCTGCTGGCGAGTCCGGGAGTATGGAAAGACGCCAGTCCCTCGATGCAGCGCGAAGCGGCGTCGATGCTGGCGGCTGTGGTCGAAGATTTCGCCATGCTTCCTGACGTGCGTCCCGTGATCCTGGTCGCCTCCGACGCGCGGGAGATGGTCGAATCCAGCGGCCCTTTTTCCGCGGCTGCGGAAATGCTTTCGCTGACGGAAGATCCTGCCGACTGGCTGGCTCATCCGGATCGAGATCCCCGCAGATTCGCCGCGACGATGGTGATTGCTCCGGAATGCGGCGGTACGTTGGTTTCGTTGTTGCAGCAGTTACAGGCAGGACATTGGCAGTCAGTTCCAAACTTGAATATCAGTTGGACGCTTGCAGAGATATTCACTGACAAGTTCAGAACATTTCAATGGTTGCAAAGATACGGTTTGTCGACTCCCGTGACAAAAGTGATCTCAGTCGCAGAGTACGACGAACTGCGGCACAGCAGAGGTTGTCAGCATCTGTTTACTGATGGCCAGTCCATGCCTGTGAACGAGGGACTGGGAATTCTTAAGCCGCGCGACGGTGTTGGCTGTGACGGTGTTTCATTTATTCAATTAGCGGGCAATGAGTTCTCCGCGACGGCTGAAAAGTCAACGGCTGAAACGACATCAGTCGACACGACGGCAATCGAACGCCCGTGGTTGATTCAGCAGTATGTTCCAGGTGTCCCCTGTTCGGTCGGCTTGATTGGTAGACGCGGGCCTGGACCTGCGACGATCCTGCCGCCGGCCATTCAGAACCTGCGATTGCAGAATGGGCAACCAGTTTATTGCGGCGGCAGAATCCCCTGCGATTTGGATTTGCAGAATGCCATTCTGCCTTTGGCAGAGAAGCTGGCTTCTGCGGTAGGGGAGTTCTCCGGTTATCTTGGCGTTGATATCGTGGTTAGCCGAGCATCTTCGGGCGAATTGGCGGCTACGGTGATCGAACTGAATCCTCGACTTTGTACCAGTTATGTTGGGTATCGGAGAGCAACCGACAGCAACCTTGCTGGTTTGATCCTGCGAGAGGCAACAGAGACCGAGATCCACTGGAGGGCTGCAGGAACCGAGTTTGAAGCCTGTGGTCAAGTAGATTTCCCGAGTTGATTCCCGCTGATGGAATCGAAATAAGCCATGATTTCCTTGCGGTTGATCTGTTGGAATTCGGCATAAATTGCGTCTGAAGGCGACTTACCGGCAGACAGGGAATCGTGCAAAGTCGGAACTGTGAAAAGCATCCGTGCGAAGGATGTTAAGTTTTTCCGGTCATGTAAGTCTTACCGAATATAGCAGATAACCGTTACCGCGCTGCGGACGGTCTGGAGAGACTCTGCACACACAGTGGGCGAATTCGGGGTTAGCCGATGGCTGACCAAAGGGGCACAAGACCATGTGGAACTGGCGAGCCAAGAACGCACGAAAACGCACGATCAAGGCGACCGAATCAGAGCGAGTGATCGAGCATTTGGAGACTCGCGCTCTGCTGGCGGGAAATGTTGTCGCAAGTCTGAACGGCTCTCACCTGACCGTGACTGGTGATGCGGCCGATAACGCGATCGATATTACGATTTTGAACGGCCAGATTCAGCTTCGCGGATTGAATTCCACAACGGTGAATGGTGGCACGACCCCCTTCGTGATTGCGGCGGGGACCGACACGCTGTCCGGAAATGTCTTAATCCAGATGGCGGGCGGAAACGACGCTGTCTCGTTCACTCGTGGAATTAACTTTAATGGCGTCGTCGATGTCCATGGTCAGGCTGGCAACGACTCAATTGCCGCCAATGGAGTCAAATTCAAGTCACACGCCTATTTCTGGGGCTATGAAGGCAATGATACCTTCAGCGTGCAGGACACAACGGTTGATGGATCTCTTGTTGTCCATGGGAATCAGGACAACGACCTGATTTCGCTTAAGACCGTAACGCTGAACGGGTTTACTGAACTTAAAGGTCAGGATGGCGATGATGGCGTGTCACTGAATACTGTGACCAGCAACGGATCTCTGGCCATCAAGACAGGTCGTGGTGACGACGACGTGACAATTCGCAATTCAACGATCAATTCGTCGCTGCTTATCAAAACGAAGCAGGATTCCGACGCCGTGATGCTGGACGACAATACGTTCGGCAGTGGTGTCCATGTCAATCTGGGGCGAGACAACGACGGTTTGATGGTGCGAAACACCAACACGTTCAATGGTGCGTTTTCCGTGCAGGGTGGTGACAGTCGGCAGAACGGCGCTTCTGACTTCCCGAGCGGAGATGCGGCCAGCATTGATGCCGCCAACGTTTTTAACCAGGGACGTAGCCTTCGCAAGACCGAAGCGACAACGGTTTCTACGACGGCCAATGATCGCTTTGACAAAGCGGACACCGGCCTGATTGCCCGAGCGACAACTGCAGATACGGCTGGTAAGAATCAGGGTGGCATTTCTCTGTCCGCCACGGCCGCTGCAGTCAATGCGGCAAAAGCCCTGACGTCTGACGGCGTACTGATTACGAAAGACGGAAACCTGACAGTCACGGGAACGACGTTGGCCGGTGCGACGGTCACTGTTGACGCTGATAACGATGGTCAGTTCGATGATGGCACAGTCACTGCGGACGCTACCGGGGCCTATTCGGTTCCTGTCGTTGTGACCCGGAAAGACTTGTATACAGGAGATGCGACGGCCAATGATCAGTTGACCGGATTGCAGGACATCAAAGTTCGCGCGACACTGAATACAGAAACGGCCGACAGCACGGTCAAGGTTGACTTGATCAAGGACTCAAACTCACTTGTGAAATTTACGTCACAGGTGAATGCGAATACGACACAAGAATATTTCATCGAAATGTTCAACGCCGAAGCGCAGATTACGGTGACTAACTTCCTTGCTTACATCAATGCCGGGCGGTACGAGAACTCCATTATTCACCGGTCTGTGGCGACTGGTAGCGGCACAAACGCGACTCCGTTTGTAATTCAGGGGGGCGGTTTCACTGTCGAAGATGGGCTTGTCAATGTTGTTCCTAAGTTCAACACCATCACCAGTGAGTTCAATGCGGCTCGAGGAAACCAGACTGGCACAATCTCGATGGCTCACCCGAGCAACACGAATCTGGGCTCAAGTGAGTGGTTCATTAACCTCAATAATAACACTGACCTTAACACCGACAGCGTTGACAAGCGTCACACCGTATTCGGACGCGTCGTTGGTAATGGAATGACTGTAGTTAATGCAATCCATGCACTGACGGAAACAAGCCTCGTCGATGAGACCGGTCTGACAGCGTTGACAGACGTGCCTTATCGCAAGGCATTTGTGGACTTCGAGCGAACGCTCACGGGCACGATCCAGACGACTGCAAACAGCACTTCGGTGGTCGGCGTCGGGACGAAGTTTACTACGGAACTCAAAGGCAGTACCGTCGCGTCCAATGGCCGCTCTCGAATCCAGATCAATGGTCAAACGTTCTTCGTGGCAAGTATTGATGACGATACGCATCTGACGCTGACTCAGGCACCGACCACGGCCGGTACTGGTCTCACCGCAAAGACAGACTTCAATAACGACAATGACTTCGTCAGGTTCTCGACAATTGCCGAGGTCCTCAAGAACTAACCTGCAGACCACACGTCAACTGGAGCAAATAGCCCTGAGCTCACTCCGTCGGCCCGCCTCTTTGGAGCGAAGAAGAAATGCAGGATTTCCTGACTCATATTCGCCAGTTGGCGACGGAGCATGGCGTGAAGTTGCTGACGGCCGCAGCATTTACTCTGGTGGGCTGGTTGTTCGGTCGTTGGCGGGCAGCAAGAAGTTGGAAGAAGCGGGAGTTCTTCAATCGTCTGAATATCTCTCTCAGCTCAATCCATGACGGTAAACTGTTGATCAGAACCGTTCTGGAAAAGACCTGCGAAGAGATCCTGCTGAACTCTGTGGCCGTTGATCAGTTGATCAAGGCGGCTCAGGGCACAACAAAGGAGAACCCCCTCATTCCTCTCCCGAAAGAGGATCGCTGGTTCTACTTGAATGCCGTCCTTAACGAACTGTCCGAAACATTTGCATCGGGACTGTTTCGACGGGAAGCCGGTGAATCCTGTCGTGCCGTTCGCTATCTGATCTGTCTGACGAACGAATGTGACGGAGAAATTCGGACTCGCAAGGTTCGAGCCATGGTGGTTCGCAAGGACCTGTTGACCAACTTGCCAGCTCAACCGCCGGTCTTCGAAAGTCCTCACCATTCCATTCGCTGGACGACATTGCAGCAGTTGCAGAAGGCATACGCCGCCGACAAGTCAAACTTCATTGAGGCAGAACTTGTCACCTGAAGGATTCAGTGGCGATTGTGGTGTTCGCTTCACGTAAACATGTGGGTGCAGTCGCGGGCTTTGGCAGGTCACAACAACGTTCAATTCGATGAGCGTTTCCGCGGTGCAGTGGCTCGGCAGGAGTCTGGCCCTACCATGTCGACAATCATTAGCGACTGCACTCTGAACATGCTGTGAATGCCAGCATCAATAGCCTCCGGACTCTGAGGCATGCCGTCAGATCACTTCGGAAAAACCGCAGAGTGATGCTATTCGTGACGGAGGGCTTCAATAGGATCCAGCCTCGCGGCCGACCGCGCCGGGTACAGCCCGAAGATGATTCCAATGCCTACGGAAATCCCAAAAGCCAACGGCAGGCTTGAAGGCACAACCTGAGGGTACATGTCGTTGAACATTGTACTGAACTCAGACGCTGCCTGACCGTCGAAGAAAAATCTGGCTGCGATCTTCTTCATGCCATCGAACGCCAGTGGTGTCAGCATTCCAAGGAAGACTCCAATCAGCCCGCCGCTGCCGGCCAGCACAATTGTTTCCGTCAGGAACTGCATTGTTATGTCCTGCTGCTTCGCTCCTAAGGCACGGCGGATGCCGATCTCACGAGTTCGCTCGGTTACGGTGGCCAACATGATGTTCATAATGCCGATTCCTCCTACGATCAGACTGATCGCGGCGATCGACCCCAGCACCACGTTGAAGATGACTCGAATTTGTTCGGCCTGCTTGAGCAGTTCCTGAGGCACGACGACAGAGTAATCATTCTCGGCTTTGTGGAACTGCTTCAATGTCTCACGGATCACGTCAGCCGTGGGCATGACCTGATCAGTGCTGGAAATCTTCAGCGTGACCTGATTCAGTTCCCACTCTTCTGCACTAAACGAACCCTGTCGACGATCCATATTCAGATCGCCCATCCGCACTCGCATGGTCTCAAGCGGGATGTAAATGTCGCTGTTGTATTCCTGCCCCGACATACTGCCGCCGATGGCCGCACTTGCATCTCGGGATTTCGTGACACCCACAACGGTGTAACGCCGGTCTGCGATTTTCACCGACTGCCCCAGCGGATCCTCGTACTGAAACAAAATGTCTGCTGTTCCCGAAGCAATGACGGCCACATTGGATTTTTCGCGTCGGTCCTTATCTGAAATGAATCGCCCCTGAGCCAGCGAAAGATAATTCATGTCAACATACTCGGGCGTGCAGCCTACGATTCGACAATTCAGTTCGCGATGACGATAGCGACAGGCCTTCGTGAGTTCTCGAATGGGTACGGCCTGAAGCACCGTGGGAATTGTCTTTGACAGCAGATCAAAATCCGTCCGCTTCAGACCATATCGCAGTACGAACGCGTTGGAATTGGACTGGCTGGCGTTCTCGCGAGGTGGCTTGACGCTGCGAACGATAATGTTGGTCGCCCCCAGCTTAAGAACCTGCTGCTGAGCCTGCTGACTGGCCCCTTCGCCAATCGCCAGCATCGCGATGACGGAGAAGACTCCGAACACAATTCCAAGCATCGTCAGCCCCGACCGCAATTTGTGCAGCATCAGGCTTTTGAGTGCGAGTTGAACGGTTCGAAGTAAGTTTGGCATGGGGGAGCAGAGTTCTTGGTTCTTGGTTCTTGGTTCTTGGTTCTTGGTTCTTGGTTCTTCGGCGTTGCTATCCGGGAAAGATTCCTTCTCCGGCGACGACACCATCCTTCATAAAAATCTGCCGTTTAGCCAGTTTGGCCACTCCCGGCTCATGAGTCACCATAATAATGGTGCGCCCTTCTCGATTCAGACGCAGCAGCATCTCCATGATTTCATGCTCGGTGGCGGAGTCCAGGTTACCGGTCGGCTCATCCGCCAGAATAATCTCAGGATTATTCACCAGCGCGCGAGCAATAGCGACGCGTTGTTGCTGACCACCGGACAACTGAAAGGGCCGGTGATCCATGCGGTCCTTCAATCCGACCATCTCGGCCAGTGTTTCAATCCACTGACGTTCCTTCGCACCAATACGAGGATATCCGGTGCGATAATGCAGCGGCACCTCAATGTTCTCCAGAACCGTGTACTGCGGAATCAGATTGTATGACTGAAAGATGAAACCGATCAGCTCGTTACGAATCGACGACAAATCATCGTCGGTCATTCCGGAGACGTCCTTGCCGCCGATAATGTATTGGCCACGAGTTGGTCGATCCAATGCTCCCAGCAGGTTCAGCAGAGTACTCTTGCCGCTGCCCGACGAGCCCATGATTGCTACAAAATCTCCCTTTGGAAACTGTACGGTGACTCCACGCAGGGCACGGACCAGTACTGTTCCCAGCAGGTAGTCTTTTTGAATGTTGATGACTTCTGCGGCGAGGTCCATGGGAGGCAAGTTTTCAGTTTTCAGTTTTCAGTTTTCAGAGAATCGCATCGAGTCACTGCATCGGCGAACTGTACTGTCTGCCGGATACGGTCACCCCATTGCACGTCACTGGGGGCGTCCCTGACCTTGCTGCATTCGCTCTCGGAAGGATGCCTGCATTTCTTCCAGAGTCAGTTTGCCGTCACCATCTTTGTCTGATCGATCAAAGAACTCCGGACGAGGATGCTCCTCTTTCGTCACGATGCCATCCTTATTCTTGTCCATGCTCTCAAACATGACTTTCGGATCGGGTGGACCACCGCCACCTGGTCCGCCCGCGCCCGGTCCACTTGAACCTGGTCCGCCACCGCTTGCCGCCGCTCCGCCGCCCGGTGGACTACCAGCGGCGGCACCTCGTGGCCCTTCGCCAGCGGCAACGCCCGGTGATTTGCGATCCGGGGTATCTAGTTTTTCCCGGTTCTTTTCGGTCTTCGCGTTGATCTCCGCCTCAAGAGCACTCAGCTCTTTGGAGAAATGCGTTCGCGGGCTCATCACAACAGCTTCGCCAACGGCCACGCCGTCCAGCATTTCCATAAACTCATCGTTGGCGTCACCAACTTTCAGTTCTCGCCGCTCCGGACCTTTTGGAGTAATCACGTAGGTAAAGTATTGTCCCGAGTACGAAACCACGGACTGTACAGGTATCTGCAACACGTCCTGTTTGCGGTCTTCCACAATGATCCGAACCTGAGCTGTCATGCCTGGCTTCAGTTTTCGCACACGAGCCGGCTCATCAAGAATTTCGATGATCGCTTCGTACTCTTTGAGGTCAGTATTGGGCCAGCTTCCGGGAACAGGCACTGACGAAATACTCTGCAGCTTGCCTCGATAGGGATCGCCCGGGATTGCATCCACCTCAATTTCAACCGGCTGACCAACAATTACGCGACTGATTCGAGACTCATGAATGCGAGCATCGATCTTCATGTGTTCCAGATCCGGCAGATTGATAATCGCTTGACGTTCGCGTACGGAAGCCCCTTCTTCGATCACAACAGGTTCACTACCGCGGCCACTGTTCTGAGCGGCATAGACAACTTCACCAGCCTGCGAGGCAACCAGTCGACACGCGGCAATCTGACGCTGAAACAGTTCCAGCTTTTCCTGTTCAATCGCCAGTGTCAGCTTCGCGGCATCGTAAGCCGCTTTCATCTGTGTCATCAGAGCTTCGCCTTCCAGGCGGGCTCGTGAGGTCTCACGCTTCGTATCTTCAGCGGTCTGCATCAGCTCACTTTCCTTGCGGATTTTGGTGAACTTTTCAAGAACAGACAATTCGCCGGACTTCACCTTCAGCACGATCTGAGACTGCGTCACTTTCAAACGAGCACTCTCGAGCTGGTTCACGTTGGCATAACCCAGTCGAGCCTGGTCGCGAATTCGTTCGTACTCTTCCTTGTTGATCGACAGCTCTTCTTCTGTCTTTTTGATATCACCCTTGATCGTTTCAAGAGCCTGTTGATATTCGCCGCCTTCTGACTTGTAGCTGATGTTGTCGAGGTCCGCGAGTTGTTCGGCCAGCTTGGCCTTGGCGACGTTACTCTCGTTCGTCGTCTCCTGAATCTCGATGTCCTTGCCGGCCTTTTCGAGATTTGCGGCAGCGGTCGTATTCTTGATCTGCTGCTCTTTCTCTTTCTCGACCAGTGCCGAGGAATCCAGTTCACAGCAAATGTCACCCGCGATGAAGTCCCCCTTGCGAAGCTTCTGACGATCTTTGACCAGCATCTTTGTGAATTCACCAAAGACAACTTCGTAGACTTTCTCCGTGCCGTCTTCCGCAACGACTTTGACAGACTTTGATGATTCAGAAGCACTGTCGACGAACTGCGCGACACCTTCAAACTCCGCGACAACCGGAGCGTTGACCTTGCTGCCTTCCGGGATCAGCGAAATGATTGTCGTTGACCCTTCAACTCGATTGCTGAGCGTCACGTTGCGCAGGCTGTCGATCGTGCCGTTCTCCGTGATCATAATCCGGAACGGAGCTTTCTCGGCCTTGGCGGTGATGAAGCCTGAACCGACGACCTCTTCCTTGCCTGTGACCAGTGTCATCACCTGCTGACGAGTCGACGGCACAATCATGACGGCCGCCGCCGATGCCAGCAATAATGCCAGAATCACCAACGGAATGGTCTTACCTGAACGTGGAGCAAAACGTGAAGCAGTTACTGCCATATGTGCGCGGAGCATCCTCAGAGACCTCATTCAAATCAGTTCTGTGGTTCCGGAACGGGTAGGACGACATCGGGAGGGCTTGCAGGCGAGGAGACATTTCCGCCAACCGTCAGATTATCCATCTGCAGGTAAAACGGATCAGTCCAGACTCCGCGAGGATCAATCTGCATGATACCCATGTCACGGAAGATGTTAAGCCGATTTGCCTCGTAAGTGACCCAATCGGCCACAAGTGAGTTTTGAGCCTGCAGCACCGAATCCAGAGCATTGACAAGGCTCAATGCGTTAGTTTGCTGCCCGCCGGCCGCCTGTAAAGAGGCGCTATCATATTGTAAAGCGGCGTTTCTCACCGTGGTTCGGTCAATTTCCAGACGATACTCCTGAACCTGAATCTGCCGCCAGCTTGCGCGAATTGACTGCTTAATGCGGTCTTCCGCTTCCATGTAGGTGCGTCGAGCACGCTGATAGTTGACGAGAGCCTGTCGGTAAACGTTTCTTTCCAGTACCTGGTCGAGCGGTGTCGTAAATTGCACGCCGGCGCTGTGGGCGGTATTACTCTGAGCATCGGGATTCAGTCCCTGATTGCCTCGAATCGTAATGTCCAGCCCGGCTTCCAGAGCGTTGGCCGCTATCTCAACTCGACGACGAGCATCCATCACCTGGGCTCGCACGTTCATCAGATCATGTCGATTCTCGAGTCCAATCGCGATTACCTTTTCGATGTCCGGGACATCCATCGTTCCGTCCAGAGTAAACGGGACCACAGCGATCTGCTCAACTCTCAATGCCGCCTGGATCACTTCCAAACTCTGAGACATTCGCAGCAAATACTTATCGCGAAGATCACGAGCACCACTGATACTTTCCCAAAGCAGTTGTTCGACAGAGTAAGACTCAAGAGCCGCCTTGTTGCCGGTTCTCGGTAGTTCACTCCAGTTCTCAGGCAGCTCCGTCAGTTCGATCAGGCCATTGCCACTCTTGTCGAGCTTCTGCAGGAGTGCTTGCTCCGATTCAGCATCCAGCGTTTCCTGCAGCATGGTCAGCATGCCACTGCCAAACGCGAAATCCCGTTCCGCAAGTCGATACTGTCGCAGATCGTTTGTCATCCGTTCCAGAAGACGAGTTCTTTCTGCCTCACTGCGGAAGTATCTCATGCCCGGCTCAGCGGCACGCCAGTCGTCTTTTGTCAGCTCGAGGATCTGCTGGATGGGAAGGAAGTCATTCTTCACCTGCACAACCCCGACTTCGTAAAGCCGATCGCGCAACCGATTCAGCTCGCCGACGTACTTCTTCGTCGCAGACAATCGCGGAGGAAGTTCTTCCATAACGCCCTGGCCCACCACAGGCAGCAGTTCTTTTCCGAGTTCCTTCTGCAAGGTCCGCAGCTCAGTTTCCAGGTTGATCAAGTCCCAACTGATCAACGTGAACGGCTGCAGCAGCGATTCTTCAACTTCCAGATTTACGTTTGGAGGAAGGCCCACAAGTATCTTGAGAAGATCCTGCTGATCGGCAAACTGCCGCTGACTGTTCGCAAGGTTCGCCTGATTTCGATTCAGTCTGTCTCGCAACTGCAGGAACGAGAGTGACGTCACCTGCTGCTTTTTAAAGTCGATCAGTTCCTGAGCCTTCGATTTGTAATCAGCATCATCCGATATCGCCAGAAGCTGTTCGCCCTCGGCGTCAGACATGTCCCCCTGCCATTTCAGCCACTGCCCATCGTACGAAAACTTTCCCTGCAGAGCTGGCGGTACCACCAGCACGCCAAATCCTTCCAGCGAAGATGATACAACGCCAGGCACTCGAGTATCTTTGACCTGCTGCGCTTCCAGCTGTTCTTCCAGCTGTCGGATATTGTTCTCCGTATTGATGATCCCCTGTCGCTGTTGAAGCAGGTTGAGATAACTCACGGTCACCTGAGTAAACAGCGTCTGTCGGAACCGCGCGAGGACACGGGCCGCATAGAGGACATTGCGTTCCGTTTGAGTCAAGGCCTCCAGCACAATCTTGCGCCCAGCTCTGAACAACAACGGCTGAGTAAAGCTGTAGCCAATACTTGGAGCCGTTGACTGTGCTCCATTGCCGGCGAAGACCCACGTGACGGAGTTCGCAATGTCGACTGCGATCTGTCCGCCGGTCGGCAGCAGTTGACTCACACCGAACGCTGCCCCCATCGTTGATGTTGCCTGGCCAGCTGAATTCGTACGTGTGTTGAATCCCAAACTCGGCTCTGTTCCGGAGACACCAAGAAATCGGACGCCCAGGCGAAATCGCTCCGCCGTCAGTGTTAACGCCGCCAGATATAGATCTTCAATGTTCGACTGGTACTCGCGACTGTGAATCGAGGCCAGATCCATCGCCTGGGGAAGATTGATCTTCAGTAACTGAACCTGAGCATGACCTTCAACCGGGTCCACTCCATTCATCTGAACGCCGTAGGGTTGCAGCCACTGCGGATTCTCGATTGCAAATGAGGTTCCCAGCTTATGCCAGCTCTTATAACCTTTCTTTCCATTGACGCAGTGCATCAACGAATGAGCTGCCGGATCGTCCGGTGGCAAAGGTTCCTTATCGGGATCGTACGGATCGAAGAAACGACTGCGTGGATCCGGCGTCAGTTCCATCCGCGGAACTTCCCAGTGCGGATTGTTCAGCTTCTCAGCGACCGCGTTATACGTATCCTTGTCCGCCTGCTTCCGCCAGAACTGGCGCGAGCATCCGGACAGTCCGGGAATACTCATGGATCCCAGCACCAGCCAGGTAATAAACCGGCGAGTTCTTCGGCGCGAAATTCGGGTCAGCATCCTGCTGCTCTCCAATGGAGAACGCTCGTCCCTGAGCATTCTTCCGGAAAATGAGTCGTCGTGAGACCCAGCCCTGACGGTCCGTCTGGTCCTGAGTTTCCCGTTCGTCCCAGGATTCCGCCTGGTACGGTTCTATCGATTTCGACTCACGCAGCGGCTGTGCTTCATTTGATTCGCCTACAGTCGACACAGCCGGAAGAATCGTTCTCCGACGCGCGACGAGACCGCTACCACTGGTCCAGCCCGAGCAACAGACAGGACTGGCATAATCCATCCTGCCGGTACAATCGCACAGGTATTGCTACAACAGGCAGAATCGATATGACCGTTACAACTTAACAGCCATCGTTATTTTGCGGGGGTTTTGAGTCGGAGATATTGCAGTCTCCCCACATGCCACATGTAGTCAGGACCAAACCCCGCTTCGCGCGGCCATTCGTTCTTTACGGCTTCGCGCAGAGCCTTAATGGCGGACTCCGGCTTGTCTTCCACAGCATCGTTCAGTCCCACATACAACTGCGCATAGAACAGCCGAGATTGTCGCGACGATTCAGGCAACTCCGGCGAAATCGACTGGAGCACCTGATCGCCTGTCAGTGTGCCTTCAAATAACTGATACACCTCGCGAAACGGAGGCCGGTCGTCTTTCTCATACTTCAGCAGTTGCTCGCGCGCTTTCTCTTTGCCAAACGCAGCTCGATGGGACAGATATCGCCAGATTCCATTTTCCCTGTCGACATTGTCGAACGAATGGTACTTATCAAACTGAGCTGCCGCATCTTCCGGATGTCCGGCCAGATACATTGCGATGCCCAGTCGCCAGTGAGATGCATCAAGGTCCGGTTTGAGTTCGGACATTTTCTTGTAGTCCGTCTCGGCTTCCGCAAACTTACCGAGAAACATATGCAGATCACCTCGACGCGAATACTTCCCGACGGCATCAGCACCCGTGTCTACAATCGCCGGCAATGCTTTCAACTGGCCGTCCAGTTCTGCGGTCAGCTCTTTATTCATTGCCATGATCTCTGCATCAACAGCTTCGGCGGATTGTGCATCCTTCGCATCGACAGCTGCCTCTTTAGCGTCGTCGACCGTTTTAGAAGCCGCGGCCGCAGCGTTCACCAAAAACGCCAGAATGAGCAGATTCAGAACACAACCCGTGTTGATTCGCATGGGGAAACACTTTCACTAAGTCTTACCTACGATGCAGTACAGATCTCATGGTAGCGAACACCCGGCGTCGCCAACACTCTGCGAGCATCCTCGTTTAACGGCAAGCCGCAGCGACTGTGTTGCTTCTTCACCATACGGCCATTCGAATCGCGTGTTCACCGTCGTAGCAGCCCAGCCAATCTCGCCCATCGGTAAACACTCTTCCCTCGTTAGAATCGCACTGACGCCTGCGGCTTGCCGTTAAACGAGGTCTTCAGTGGCTCAGACTCGCGTCGCGCGACAACTCGGAAACAATTGCAGCAACAGTGCTGCATCAGGTCTGAGGGCGTATTCACTGATCTCAAAAGTTTCGATGAATTCCAACGCCTGCCCAGCATCGCCAAATGTTTTTGATACTTCATCGCTAAAATGCGAGACACGCGGCCTGATATAGTTCGTGTACCATGCTTTCAACCATGCCATCCGCCCTGCTTCATCTGCTGGCAGTGACTCCAAAATGCCCTGCTCGTAGGCGAGCCACTCAAACACCTGTGAAGCATGGCAGGCTAACATCGACACGATTGTGTCGATCTGTTCTGCAATGTTCAGAATCACCTCCGGCTGCATGCGCTGGGGTTTCGTAAACAGGTCCGGCATGTAGGCCACCACCGGATCTTTCTTCAACGCGGGTACGTCGGGGACGATGAGAGGAACCTTGACGAGATAAGAGGCATCCTGCACGCACTGACCAACCGCCCGATGGTCGGGATGATAGTCATTCGGTCGGTGAGTCAGCACGAGGTCGGGCTTGAACTGACGGATCTCACGAATGATACGGTGACGAACTTCCAAAGACGCCTGCAAAGCTCCATCCGGAAAATCCCAGGTTTCATACACCGCACCGATAACTCGCCCGGCCGCCGCCGCTTCCTCTCGTCGCAGACGAACAAGCTCTGTTGATCCGAGAGTATGATGCCCGGCACCGCCATCGGTCACCGACACCATTTTTACCTCGCGTCCCATCGCTCTGTAGATGGAAGCAATTCCACCGGCATGAAATTCAGCGTCGTCCGGATGTGCTCCCAGAATCAACAATCGCGGTGCATTCATTGTCATCATTGACTCCTTGAGAACATTCGTCTCATTACTTCGTCAGGCTGCATAAAGTGAGGCCGCGTGTTCGCGGGATCTTTCATCCATATCATTCCGCCAATCGTGGCCGCGCACAGAATAATTCGCCAAAAGGTAGTGCAGAGACGACCCTGGAACCAGCACAGCAGACAACTCTCTCAATATCACAATCATCAACTTCGCGCCGGCAGCAGTCGAAGAAAACTCAATTCGCATCCTTCAGTGATCTCCGCCTTACCTGAACATGCGACACCCGTACTTCGCTTCGCTCAATCGCAACTTAACGATCCCATGCCCTGGCTGCCGAATCGATAAAGCCGTGTCGCAATGAGATCACCGGTTCTCGACTTGTGTACTCCGGCGGTTGCCCTAGAATCGACGTGCAAAATATGAAGTTCTTTTTCATCATTCTGGATTTCTGATCCAGCTCAGGTTCTTCTCATGCCCGATGCTTCTGGTCGACTGATTGCGATTGGTGATGTGCATGGATGTGGACATGCCCTGCAGGTGCTTGTGGAAGAAATTGCTCCCATAGCCAACGACCAGATCGTGTTTCTGGGAGATTTGATCGATCAGGGACGAGACACCTGTGCCGTGCTGGAATTCATCATTGAACTGCGCAAACAGTGCAGCGTAGTTCTGATTCAGGGCAATCATGAAGAAATGATGTTGTCCGCTCAGGACAACGAAGGCTCACTGCGGTACTGGGAAAACTGTGGAGGTGTGTCCACATTGAATTCCTATCGCTTCGGTGCTTTGCTGAAGGATATTCCTCCAGAACACTGGGAGCTGCTGGCGACTTGTCAGCCGTATTTTGAAACCGATCACTTCATCCTGACTCATGCCAACTACCGTCCTGACGTTCCGATGGACCAGCAGGAGTCATATCAACTGCGCTGGGCACTGTTTGAGCCAGAAGAAATGCAGCCGCATTATTCAGGAAAGACAGTCGTCGTCGGACATACCGAACAGAAGAACTCCGAAATTCTTGATCTGGGTTTCGCGATGTGTATCGATACCGCCTGCTGGCGTCATGGCTGGCTGACGGCCGTTGAACTGCATTCCGGAAAAGTCTGGCAGGCCAGCCGCTGGGGAATCATGCGAGAAGAAGGCGAACAGTCTCACCGAGGCATGGTGCCCGTCCTGCGCTAATCCCGTCGCCGATCTTTTGTTCGTTCGCCCCCTGCGACTCGTAGCGTGGGCTTCAGCCCAAATTGTCCACTTTGACCTGTAACGTGGGCTTCAGCCCACACGCCGTTCACTCTGTTGCGTTGCCGATTTGAAATCTCAAATTTGAAATCTCAAATTTGAAATTGCCGACCTCCAACAACTACACAATCGGCAGCACATCCACATTCACAATCAGGCGATGTTGCCCGCCGCCCATAAACACGCCCGTCAGTGGCGGCACGTCACCGTAATCGCGGCCCCAGGCGAGCGCTATATGGTCCGTCGAACACAGTGCGTCGTTTGTCGGATCCACATCCGCCCAATGGCCACTACCACAATAAACCGACAGCCAGGCATGCGACGCATCGGCTCCGACAAGTCGAGGCTGACCTTCGGGTGGAATTGTTCGCAGGTAACCGCTCACATACCGCGCGGGAATTCCCAGAGATCTCAGCATTGCGATTTGCAGATGCGCGAAATCCTGGCAGACCCCGCGTTTCAGGCGGAACACTTCCGCGACAGGAGTATTCACCGTAGTCGCCCGACTGTCGTAGACAAAATCGTGATGAATCCTGGCCGTCAGTTCGCGAACGGCCTCCATCATCGGCCGTGAAACGGTAAACGACTGCAGGGCATATGCCCGCATTTCCGCATTCCAATTGATCCTCGGCGACGCAAATGCAAACTCAATTGCATCGCGATCATCGTTCTGAACATGCTGTTTGATCGTCGCCGCAATGGACTCCCATGCCGCGGAACAGCTTGCAGGAGCAGTGTTAGGCGGACGAACTGTGACCAATGTTGTCGCAGTCACATCCAGTCGCTGATAACCTTCATTGAAGGAAAACGCATGCACAGGATTGCGAAACGAATCGACTCGTCGAGTCTTCACGGACGGCTCTGGTGAGATCGTCAGCGAAAAGCTTTCCACAAACTGATGATCCACCGGCCGAAATTCCAGCCACGCCTGATTGTGACCAATCGATACGGCTTCGTGGCCCGCATAACTTGTTTTATGGGTGACTCGATATTTCATTGCGAACCTCCCGCAATGTCGGTGATCTGTCGAGGTGTCCCGGAGTGCACCAGATACTTTCGTGTTAACGTGTCAGAGAGAACCGACATTGTTTCTTCAACCGTCTTGAGCGCACTTTGCACACTGCGCGGCGTCGGTGCTGATAGATCATCAGTCGTCAGCATTCGCACGGCATGAGCGGCGTCCATGACCAATCGCATTTCTTCCGATCGTAACGGACGAGCTTCATAGCCCGGAAGACGATCCACATGCTGCACCAGCCGTTCGATCTGATAGGCCAGTGATCGAGGATTCGTTTCATCTGTAATCGCGAGATCCAGCACGGCGTTTCGCTGCAGATTATCCCGGTAGCGAAACCGATAGGTCATTCGCACATCCAACACTTCCACCAGCGTCTTCAACGTCCCAGGCGATGCTCCGCCACGTTTAATCTCCGCGGACAGCAACAACCGAGCCGTCGCACCGGCTCGTTCAATACATCTCCCCAGTTCCAGAAATCGCCACGACGGACCTCGATTCATTCCGTCCGCGATCAATCCGCTGACAGAGGCGAGGTCGCCAATCAGAGAATTCGAAACATTGACCACGTCCGCCAAGTCACGCCAGTCTTTCGTTTGCGCGGTGCGAAATGTTTCAGCAGCAACGTTGATTCGATGCCAAGTGTCCGGACTAATCCAGTCACGGACCAGAGAGGCCAGTCGAGTCAGATCGCGAACTGTTCGAGCAAGACCACCGTATTCCGTCGGATCGAACATCGCGATTGGCAACGCTTCCGCCAACGTCGGAAGTTGCGACTCCATGCCATCCACAACAAATCCCGGTTCCAACTGCCCCTGCTCGCTCAGGGCTCGGGCCAGAAAACGAATCTCTGTCAGGTCCACATTTCCTTCACCGACCAGCCGTTCCGAAAGCGCTCGAATCAAGCGGCCCAGAAAGTCACAGCGATCGATCGAACGCCCCAGCCAGAACAGGTTGTCTGCGACACGACTTGGGAATAGAGCACTCGTCCGACGAAGTTCAGCCGGCTGATCTGTTGGAGCCAGCAGCGACACCGGGTCGACCTTGCGTTCAGCAATGACCCACAAGTCTTTGCTGCCATCGCCAGCAGAGACCGACAACTGCATCGGCCCCGAATCCGGAGCGATACGAATCAGTCCGCCCGGCATCAGATGCCACTTCGCCTCATCTTCGACCAGAAACGCACGAACCGCGGCGTGCCCGCAACGAATTCCATTCTGAGTCCAAACCGGAACCCCAGAACGTGAAATCTTCTCCTGTGCGACCCAGGCATGGGGAGCCGCCTCAACACGAGCCCGCACTTCCTTTTGTTTTTCAGCCGTCAGATCGCTGATGATAAATTCTTCGTTACCGCTCTTCTGAAAAGCTGGCTTCAGGACCAAATCGTTGAATCGCGAGGTCACAAGACTGAGGCTGGACGCATCACCGCACCACCAGGTTGATATCGACGGCATCTTCAGGCTTTCACCCAGCCATCGTTCACAGATCTGCGGCAGAAACGCCATAAACACCGGTGCCCCGACGATGCCGCAGCCCGGAGTATTCGCCACGGTGACATTGCCCGATCGGATGGCATTCAATAATCCCGGAATACCATGCGCGGCGTAGCCGCCAAGTTCCAGCGGATCCAGACCGGACTCCGCACATCGGCCGAGCACAATGTCGACCGGGACAAGTCCGGACAGAGTTTTCAGGTACACGGTGTCGTTACGAACCGCCAGGTCTCCACCTTCCACCATTGTGTAACCAAGGTATCTGGCGAGGTACACATCTTCGAAGTAATACGGATGCGTTGGACCGCTCGACAATAAAACAATTCGAGGACTCTCGATGTTCCGGACAGCTCGACGCCGCAACGCGTTCTGCATGTGCACGAAGAACGAAGCCAATCGCTCCACCGGAATCTGCTTGAACGCCGATGGCATCGTTCGCGAACTGACGATGCGATTCTCCAGTGCGAAACCTGGACCGGCCGGTGCTTCAGAACGATCCGCCATGACCCACCACTGACCATTGGCTGATCGTGCGAGTTCTGAGGCATAAAGAAACATCGGGCTCACCTCAGGGCGGCCCAGCCCGCAAAACGGTCGCAGATATTCCTGGTTGGCAAACAGCACTTCCGGTGGTAACAGTCCCTCTTCCAGAAGTCGCTGAGGTCCATAGATATCTGCAATAATCAGATTCAGCAGACGCGCACGCTGACTGAGAGCGGCCTCAATCACCGACCAGTCGGCCGACGAAATGAGCATCGGAAGAAGATCAAGTCGCCAGGGGCGTGCGCCTTCGCCGCCTTCGGTGGCCGAATGATAATTGACCCCGTTCTCGCGCAGCATACGATCGGCCTGTTCGTTTCGCCGAGCAAACTCAGGCTGCGGAACATTCCGATAAGCATTCAAAAACTTTTGCCATTGAGGTCGAGGTGTGCCGTCCGAGGCAAAGACCTCGTTGAAAACGAACGCCGGACATTCAAAAGTAAGGTCTGTCCGTGGGTTCGAAGTCAGTCCAGTTGCCATTCCCGCGTCTTCCGATAGGCGTCATCGAGGTGCGTGGGGCTTCGATACGCCATCATCAAATGAGTTGTTCCGTCACCATTTCACAAGGCATTTCAAAGGTTCACGCGTCGAAGGTCCAGCGTACACGGAAAATCGGGCGAGATGTCCGGGATTTGAGGGATCAGAACTCCCCCGGTATGCCCCATCCTGAAGAATCGACCGGCTCTGCGACTTTCCGCTGCCAGAGCATTGACGGGAATTCCCTCCGGATTCAGCCCGCCCGGATGCTCAACGTGGTATTGGCAACCCCCGAGAGATCGTTTGTTCAAAACGTCAACCAAATCAATAACCAACGGCGTATGGACAGCGATCATTGGATGCAGACAGCTTGGCGGCTGCCACGCTCGATATCGAACACCGCCGACGTATTCTCCCTGAGTTCCCGTCGACTGCAGTGGCACTTTCACTCCGTTCACAGTGATGCAATGCCCCTGTGAGAACATGCCCGTGACGCGAACCTGCAGGCGTTCAAGAGACGAATCGACGAAGCGAGTCATCCCGCCGCCGCCAGGTTCTTCGCCCAGCACATACCATGGCTCAAGAGCCTGACGAATTTCGACATGCACACCGCTACTGTCAAACGTGCCCATCAGCGGACAGCGGAACTCCAGATGCGTTCCAAACCAGTCGGCCTCAAAATCGAGCCCTGCTGATTTCAGAACGCCAACAACCGATTCGATATCTTTCCACAGATAGTACGGCAACATGAATCGATCATGAATCGCATTTCGCCAGTGGATCAGTGGTTCGCGATAAGGCTGTTGCCAAAAGCACGCGACCATGGCACGAACCAGCAGTTGCTGAGTCAGACTCATGCGAGCATGCGGCGGCATCTCGAACCCGCGTAATTCGACAAGTCCCAGTCGTCCGGCGGCATGATCGGGGGAATAAAGCTTGTCGATGCAGATTTCTGCACGATGAGTATTCCCGGTGAGATCCACCAGCAGATTGCGGAACACTCGATCCACAAGCCAGTTCGGAATCCAGCCACAGCCCGCTTCCGGAACCTGTCGGAACGCGATTTCCAGTTCGTACATCGCATCGTCCCGACCTTCGTCGATGCGCGGCGACTGACTGGTAGGTCCGATGAACAATCCCGAAAACAGATACGACAGCGACGGATGATTGTTCCAGAATCCAATCAGGCTCTTCAACAAATCCGGCCGGCGCAAAAACGGACTGTCGCCCGGTGTCGCACCGCCAAGCACCAAATGGTTGCCGCCACCGGTGCCGGTATGGCGACCGTCGAGCTGAAACTTTTCCGTGCCGAGGCGGCACTGGCGAGCTTCTTCGTAAACCGTTTCTGTGATCTCTTTCAAGTGCTCCCAGTTGTGAGCCGGGTGAATGTTGACTTCAATCACTCCCGGATCCGGAGTCACCTTCAACAGTTCAATTCGCGGATCATGCGGTGGAAGATATCCTTCGATGATAACCGGCGTGTTCAGAGACTCGGCGGTCTCTTCAATCATTGCCACCAGTTCCAGATAATCTTCCAGAGTGCCCGTCGGCGGCATGAAAACTCGCAACTGCCCGTCACGAGGCTCCACGCACAAGGCCGTGCGGACAACGGGACCTGCACCGAGTGGCAAATTGGCGTACTCGTCGCTGGATTCGGATGGATCACCAAGCACTCCCAGACGCTGCATCACCTGACGCTGCGGCGGTTTTTCCGTGTCACGCTTCTGAGCTGCCAAACGCTCGGCTGCAGACTTGCGGATTTCTGCATAGCCCGGCAGCGGTGGCCGATCAGCAAATGGATCTCGCACGTAGACCTGCGGGAGCCCGGAACCAGCGAGCGGCAATGATTCCAGAGGCAAGCGAAGCCCCATCGGAGAATCACCCGGAATCAAAAACAGTCGATGCGAGCGAAACGGCCAGAAGCCGCTGGTCCATTTTGCACTCGCCTGCCACCACGCGCGAGTCAACGGCAACACGAATCCCACAGGCCGGCTGATGCCGCGTTCGAGCGCTCTGCTGAGTCGACGACGGTCTTCGCTGTTGTCAGGATCGAACTTCTCCGGGTCAACATCGACAGGCAGTTTCTGTTCGACCTCAAGCATGTGATAGACATCTTCGTACGCCGGACGGATCCAGCGATCTTCTACATGCAGACGGTCCGAAAGCTCAATGATAAATTCTGCCGCGAGTTTCTCGTCGGCGACCGGCTTTTTATGGTCAGTCTTGCCGGCGGTCAGGCCAAGGTCAGCCAGCAATTCCTGATTCTTCCAGATTGGCTGGCCGTCTTTTCTCCACAGGCAGGTATAAGCCCAGCGAGGCAGTGACTCGCCAGGATACCATTTCCCCTGGCCATAATGCAGCAGTCCACCTGGACCAAACTTCGCACGCAGTCGACGAATTAACTCGTCGGACAGTCGCTGTTTGTGAGGCCCCACGGCTGCCGTGTTCCATTCCGCACCTTCCATGTCGTCGATGGAAACAAACGTCGGCTCACCGCCCATCGTCAAACGCACATCGGCCGCATCAAGTCGTCGATCGACTTCTTTGCCCGTCGCGTCAATTCGCTGCCATGCCTCTTCCGTGTATGGCTTGGTGACACGAGGATCTTCATGAATCCGCGTCACCGTCATTTCGAAGCCGAACTCAACTTCTGATTTCTCTACACCGCCTGAAATTGGTGCTGCAGTCTGAGGCGACGGTGTGGCCGCCAGAGGAATATGGCCTTCGCCAGTCAGCAATCCGGACGTTGGATCAAGCCCCACCCAACCTGCACCAGGCAGAAAGACTTCGGTCCACGCATGCAGGTCGGTGAAGTCAGCCGTTGGGCCTTCAGGACCTTCCAATGGTTTGAGATCCGCAGTCAGTTGAATCAAGTATCCCGAAACGAACCGCGCGGCAAGTCCGTAACTGCGAAGCAGATGCACAAGCAGCCATGCAGAATCACGACAGGAGCCGGAGCGAGATTTCAGCGTTTCTTCCGGAGTCTGCACGCCAGGTTCCAGGCGAATCAGATAACTGATGTCCTTCTGAAGCTTGGTGTTCATGTCGATCAGGAACGAAATCGTGCGACGCTTTTTCGCATCGAACGTTGCTCGATAATCCCGAAACGCGGCCGACTTTGAATAAGGCTGCAGGAACGGCTTGAGATCCGTCGCCAATTCTTCGCAGTACTCAAACGGAAACTCACCCGCGTCATCGTCCAGGAAGAAATCGAACGGATTGACAACCGTCATGTCGGCGACAACATCGACCGACACAGAGAACGTTCGCGTCTTCTCCGGAAAAACCAGACGCGCAAGATAGTTCCCGTGAGGATCCTGCTGCCAATTCAGAAAATGGTTCTCTGGTTCAATCTTCAGCGAATACGCATCGATCGGTGTTCGTGAATGCGGTGCAGGGCGCAGCCGAACCACCTGAGCACCGAGAGATACCAATCGGTCGTACTGATAAACAGTTTTGTGGTGCAGGGCGACTTTGATGGGCATATTAGAAAGGTGTCGTCTCGTTAAAAGGTCTTTGGTCCGGTTTTCCAACCGATCGAACCAGGCTCAAGATCTCTGCCAAGGATAGGTTCGACATACTTGTCCGACTGCAATTCGACGGGCAAGAATGCCCATCGTACGGTTCATTCGAAGGCGTGCATCACACTAATACATCGTCTGAACCTGACTCATTGAGTTTTCCATGGTTGGCGTCGCAATCTGGAAGAACGTTTCGGAGATGGCCTGGCCAACAGAATTCAGGCGAGTCTGAAAGTCATCCACAAACTGATGCAGGCCATTGCCGATGATCTCTGTCGCTCTGGCGTAGTTCAATTGAGAAGTCATCTGGCCCAGCAACTGCTCGGCCGGATTACTGAAAGAGTGAGCCGGTGTTCCGGAGATCGCTCGCAGACAGCTTTCCGCTTCGCGAACACAGAATCGCAGTGAACGTGGAAACGAAGAATTCAGAATCAGAAAGTCGACCACGTTAGTCGGCTGAATTCGTCCGTAGGCCCGTCGATAGGTCTGCAACGCACTTGTGGATTCCAGCAATGCGGCCCACTGGACAACATCCACCTGCGAACCAACATGCGATCTATTTGGCAGCAGAATAAAATACTTAACGTCCAGAATTCGCGATGTCTTGTCGGCGCGTTCCAGAAGGCTGCCGATCATTGAAAAGTTCCAGCCTTCGCCTCGAGGAGAAGTTGCCACTGCAACACCGCTGGTCTGATGAGCCGATCGTTTGATCTGTTCGAGAAAGCGATGAGGCTGCTGAACAACCTGAGTCTGTTCCTGCGAAGCTGCACGTACTCGCAGATAAAATCGGTTGATCGACTCCCAGTATTCGGTCGTCAGGTTTTCCTTGATTGCTCTCGCGTTCTCGCGAGCTGCCGCGAGACAGCAGGAAACAGAGTTCAGATTACGGCGATCAAAAAGCAAATACTGAATGACGTTTTCGCGCGTCGTTTCTGTGTAATGCTCCTTGAAATTCTCGGCATCACCACCTGCGTGCAGGAGTGACGACCAGAGAACATCTTCGCTGCCGCGATATCCCAACGCGATATTCAGAGTCACATCAATGAATCGAGCTTGATTCTCAGCCCGCTCCAGATATCGACTCATCCAAAACAACGAATCCGCGACTCGGCACAACATGGGGGTATGTCCGTTATGTTTTCAGATACTGCCTGGCCGTTCACAAGTGTAACCGTACACCACAGGCAACACACCGTTCAAGCGACCTCACAATGGTGCTTTCTCGACAGAACTGCTCAGAGAATTCCTGTTGTAACCTGCGGATTTCCAAGCAAAAAGATGCTTTTGCTCAAGAATCAGGCAGAACAGCCAGCGGGTCAGGCGAAGAAGAACCACGGCCATGTTCTGCTGTTCACAGCGGCCACCGTCTCATTCGACAGCGCCTGAAGCTGGGTCAATTGAGCAGAGAACTCGGAGCTGACCGTCGATTTAATCAAATCGCCCAGTCGCTGAATCTTGCGCCCGATATCATCCGCTGGCAGTCCCGATTCCCGAGCAGTTCGCAAGGCCATCACGGCCGATTCCTTCTCCGCCAGCGCTGTACGAAGCACGGTTTCAGTATCTGATGAGAAGACGCCGGTTCCAAAATACCTCTGTGGATTGAATTGATAATCGCGGAGGTTGTCCGAGATCTGCTGCAGACGAGATAACTGCTGCCGTTGCTGATCGAACAGGTATCTCGACGCGCTGGCAACGGAAAACGGAGTCGGCTCCACGTTCCACCAGGCACGTATAAACTGATTGGTGAAAAAATCGTAGTGTCCACCACCAGTGCCGTGCACAAACAGATCGCTGAACAAGATTCGCAGTGTGGCCGTGATTAGCCCACCGCGAGGAATCAGTTGTCGCCCACCGACCAGCAATGTGAACAACGAAGCCGCTTCATTGCCCGGCAATATCTCCGTGATATCTGTTCCATTGGCTTCCAGAAATCTTTCGAAGCCCTGTTTCCGGATCGACACAATTTCGCGAGTCCCTTTCACCGGATCGACCAACCAGAACGGCAGTTCGCAATAAGATTCTTCAATGCGCAGATTTGGAAACGGATTTGCGGCGTTACGAATCTTATGCTCAGCTCGAAACGTCTCCAATGAGTTGTTGTAGCAACGAGCAAACTCGAAGGGCCGAGCGAGCAGCTCAGCAAAGAACTGCAACACTTCGGGAAACGAGCAGATTGTTGACAGCGGGATCTCCGGCATTCGCCCGGCAATGCCTGCGTTCCACCGCACGATCAGATTGGCCTCCATCATCGAATCCGTGGCCAAAGCCGCGTATTGCTGCGCGATCTGCAGGAAACGCTCAGCTTCGCGGTGGCATCCACAATTCTGCAGTGCGGCTTGAGCACGTGCGACTTCAGTCAGGATCAGGTCTGCAGGTTTGCGACGGCAGGCCCCCAACAACGAGGACTCAACGCTGAAAGATCCCGTTAATGCAGACATCTGCGACGACGTTGTCAGCGACGAATTCGGCTGTGTTTTATCGGCCAATAACTGAAACGGTGAGCTGGAGTTCGGGAACGGGAATGCTCCGGCATCGCCTTCATCGGTATCAATCACAACGGCGACGGCGACAGCATTGTGTTCGAGTGCGAATGTTTCCGTCGTCTGGTATTTGAACGTCAGGCCCGAATGAAAAATAACCGGCTGGTGTCCTGTCACGATCAATGGTTGTGAACCGGGATCTCCTGAGATTGCTTGAACATCTTCAGTAAACAACCCGGCCGCACGACCAATCTCCATCAGCTTCGCTCGATAATCGATCGCCGCGCCTACCAACCGTCGGCGCGCGCTGTCTCGCAGTGTCTGCAGTCGTTCGTTGTGCAGAACACAACGGACTGCAGGCCACTGTGAAAGCGGCGGCTCGAGCAATTGTTTTTCGTATGCGGATGACATGTTCGATAACTTCTGGTACTCAATAAAGCTCAGACACCGGGTTTACCCCCAAATGGCGTGGACTCGGGCTGTGTTTCGCAGTGTAGAGGCGAAATCAGAACGATAGTTGTCCACCGAGTGATGCAAAAGCCTGTGGACCACCGGGGCAGGCCCGGTGGCGGATGGAGGTGCCCGGTGTCCACGATCACGCATTCACGATCTCCCGAATCACATGACCATGCACGTCGGTCAAGCGCCGAGCGATCCCGTTGTGGTAATAGGATAGTCGCTCATGATCCAGTCCCAGCAGATGCAAGGCGGTTGCGTGCAGGTCGTAAGAGTACGTTGGATTCTCCGCGGCCTTAAAGCCAAATTCATCGCTGGAACCATAACTCGTCCCGCCTTTGATGCCACCGCCCGCCATCCATGCTGTAAACACGCCAGGATTATGATCGCGGCCCTTTTGCTTGCCCTGCATAAAGGGCTGACGACCAAACTCGCTGGTGCAAATGATCAAGGTTGACTCCAGCAGCCCGCGCGATTTCAGATCGCTGAGCAATGCATGCACTCCGGTATCGAGAACTCGGCCCCAGTATCCATGATCCCGAACAATGTCCTCATGAGAATCCCAGTTCGGTCGAATCTTCTTGGCACCGGTGTTTTCTGCCCCGCAGAAGATCTGCACGAAGCGAACACCTCGTTCCACCATCCGCCGAGCCAGCAAACATTGGCGTCCAAACGGCCCGATGTCCTCGTCCTTGAGAGCATAAAGCTCGTGAATCGATTGATGCTCTTTCGACAGATCCACCGCCTCCGGCGCGCTAAGCTGCAGCTTTGCGGCCAGTTCATAGCTGGCGATGCGAGCTGCCAGCAGAGTATCCTCACTGCGTACTTCTGCGTGGCGACGATTTAAAATCTGCAGGAATTCGCGTTCCGGCTGCTCGTCAGTTAGCTGTCCTCCGGGTGGAAACAAATTGGCAATCGGATCTTTGTTGGCCGCCGTTTCGATCACGGTCCCCTGATGCATCGCCGGCAGAAATCCGGCTCCCCAGTTGAGCACTCCTCCGGGCGGGAGACCACGCATATCCGGCAACACCACGTACGAAGGCAGATTGTCCGTTTCGCAACCCAGCCCATAGGTCACCCACGAACCCATGCTGGGAAAACCAGGGCGAATGAAGCCGCTGTTCATCATGAACATCGCGGGACCGTGCAGAGCTGACTTGTTCTGCATCGAATAGACAAACGCCATGTCATCGACATGCTGGCCCATCAGTGGAAATAGGTCGCTGAGCCAACGACCGGATTCACCATGCTGTCGAAATCGCCAGAAGCTGCGAGCGTACTCGCCAGCCACTCCGGCAAACGTCTGTTTGCCGAGCTCTGCATCAAACGCGGTCCCGTGTGACTTTTCCAATTGCGGTCGATAATCCCAGGTATCTACATGGCTGAGACCGCCCGGGCAGAAAATCTGAATGACCGATGTTGCTGTGGCTGGATGATGAGGATCAACCACTGAAGTCCGTGCTTGTTCATCTGCAGCGAACGCAGATTTTTCCTGCAGCATGGCCGCCAAAGCCAAGGCTCCGAATCCATCGCCCATCTTCTGCAGCAGATGTCTTCGAGATTGTTGCGTTGCAAACGATTCGCCATTCGACAGCCGACCAGACTGTGGATTCATTCGCGTTGTCCCAAAGAAAACAGCCCTGGGGAATTCACCGCAGGGCTGTTTTGATTCATGAAATCACCAGTTGTGAAATCTACTTCTTCGCGATAACGCGGGCCATTTCCAGAACCTTGTTGGAGTAACCCCACTCGTTGTCGTACCATGAAACCAGCTTCACGAAGGTTCCGTCGAGTGCAATGCCGGCTTCTGCGTCGAATACGCTGGTGCAGCTTTCGCCAACGAAGTCTGTCGACACAACTTTGTCAGTCGTGTAAGCCAGAACGCCCTTCATCGGGCCATCAGCAGCAGCCTTAACAGCCGCACAGATTTCTTCGTAAGTTGCTGACTTGTTCAGTTCCACAGTCAGGTCGACTACGGAGACGTCTGAAGTTGGAACTCGGAACGCCATGCCGGTCAGCTTCTTGTTCAGCTCTGGAATCACCTTGCCCACGGCCTTGGCAGCACCGGTGGATGAAGGAATGATGTTTTCCAGAATGCCGCGACCGCCGCGCCAGTCTTTGGCACTTGGACCGTCAACGGTCTTCTGTGTCGCTGTTGCAGCGTGAACAGTTGTCATCAGACCTCGCTTAATGCCGAAGGAATCGTTGATGACCTTCGCGAGCGGTGCCAGACAGTTGGTTGTGCAGCTTGCGTTGGAGATGATCGCCTGACCTGCGTAAGACTTGTCGTTTACGCCATAGACGAACATCGGAGTTTCGTCCTTGGACGGAGCTGACATGATGACCTTCTTCGCGCCGGCGGCCAGGTGAGCCTTTGCTGTCGCTTCATCAAGGAACAGACCGGTTGATTCAACAACGATGTCCGCGCCTACTTCGTCCCACTTCAGTGTGGATGGATCTTTAACCGCTGTCAGGCGAATCTTCTTGCCGTTGACGATCAGATTTGTGCCTTCGGTAGACACTTCACCTTTGAAGCGACCGTGGACAGAGTCAAACTTCAGCATGTAAGCCAGGTATTCTGGCTCGAGCAGGTCGTTGATACCTACGACTTCGATGTCCTGAGAAAAGTTCTGGATCGCAGCGCGGAAGACCATTCGTCCGATGCGTCCGAATCCGTTAATACCGAGTTTAATCATGGAAATGCCGTGTTTTTGATGTGACTAGTGACAGAAAGAGACAAGGGCCAAAATGGTAACGCCCTCGCCCGAAAGCGCCAATCGTTCCTGGGAACTGGCCGTGAACAGTCCTGGATTTGCATCGAATTAGCGGCATTTTGCAGGGCAGCCCGGGGGGGGGCTGGCATCAAGACCGCAGGCCGGAAGCGACTCCATTCGTTTAACGGCGAGCCGCAGGCGTAGGCGAAATACGGCAACGACTTGCTACTCGTCTTCGCACTTAGCGGAATGAAATCTCTTCCTGTAGCCGGATTCGTGAGAATTCGGAGCGTCCCCGTATAACGCATCTGAATTCTCACGAATCCAGCTACTCGCGGGACACGACACTCGGAGTACACACGAACTAATTCGCTTCCGGCACCGCTTCAGCACCGGGAACTCCGGGTTGGCCGGGCATTGGCTGGCCCGGCATTGGCACTCCTGGTTGACCCGGTTGCTGACCGAGTTGAGGCTGAGCGGTTTTCATCAGTTCTTTGAGTCGTTCCTGAATCAGGCTGAGGTCAACACTTTTGTCGACCTTGATCACCTGGACCACTGACGAAGAATCAGCAGCCTTGTCCAGAGATTCGATCATCTCTGAAATTGTATCCATCAGAGTTCCGGCCGAAGACACAATCAACGTGTTGGATGAGTCATCAATGCCGATCGACAGAAGACCCTTGAAGCGAATTGGCTCTTCCTCATCTTCGCCATCTTTTTTTCCGCCACCGGGGAGAAACGTAACCAAGCCTCCACTCCCCTGACGTTGTCCGTTCTTGTCATCCTTCTCTAACGCTTTATCGTTGGAACTGAGAAGATCGCGAAAGACGTCTTTGACGGCCGCTGCAACGGAAGTGGCTCGCGCATGTTCCAGACGGAAGATAGTGGTGACTCGCATTGATCGACTATCCGCCGGTTCCGGCACGTCATAGATCTTGATCAAATCTTCAATCGTCTGCAGCTGCTTCGCGTCAGCATCGCGCACCAGAATCGTGCTGGTGAAATTGTCGGAGATAAACTGCGGCTGACGACGCTTCGACAATGTGCGATTGCCTTTGACTTTCTTCTCTGACGGCATGATGCCCCAATACGGGCTGTATTCCAGAGTGCTCTTCGTTTCTTCGTCGGTCTTAAAGAAGTCTTTCAGATTGAGAGTTACCCACGACGGTGTCGCGTACTCCAGTCGGAACACTTTGAAACTGCGGCGAGGTGCGGCGATCTGTGAGATCAAATCTTCCATCTCCGCCAGCGCCTGCGGATCCTTGCTGCTGACTATTAATTTGCCATCGGGAGTCACGGAGATTTTAACCGGGGAACCATCTTCGATGGCCCGTGCCGAATTGGGCTGTGTCGCCGGCATTTCAGACTCGGGACCTGCGTTTTCTTGCTGTGTGACATCCTCTTTTGGCGCGGCATCCAATTGTTTTCGCAGCTTTTCAATCAGTTCGCGGCTAATTCGCGGCTCAGATTTTTTGCCTGGTGCTGTGTCATCGGAGGATTTTGTCTGCTCATCATTCGCTGGACTATTGTCTTCGGGTGTTATCTTCGTGCCAGTTTCATCGCGTTCCGGCGATGCCGCTTCTTCGTCTGTCAAACCCGTCAGGAACGCGGATTTATCGACGCTCATCTTTTGTTGATCTGCACGGTGAGCTTCCAACAGGCGATCAAGATCTGCTCCGGGTCGACTGTCCTTCTTCGGTTGGAGCGGCTCCTCCGCAGCAACCGTGGTCTTTCCTCGATGCCACACTCGCACGCGTGATGGATCTGGTTGCCGATGTGAATCAACGGCGGTCGTCGATATGTTGATCTGGCGTTTATTTTTCTCCGTTCGCTGGGGCTCTGCCTTCTCGGCATCGCCGTCCTTCAGCATCCGCTTTCCGGATCCGGATTTTTCACTCGATTCATCAGGCTGTGTTTCGTCCTTCGGCTCCTGTGGAGGAAGATCAAACTCAATAGCATTCCCGCGTCGCCAATATCGCTGCAGACGTTCTCGGAAGTCGTTCAGGTCTTCGTCCGGGTTCAGATCGAAAACACGAACCCCATCATTGGCTGCATTTGGATCAGGAAGTTCTCCCAGCTTGATCAGCAGATCCTGGATCTCATCCATCTCGATGTTATTCGCGTTGACCAACAGACGATTATTTTCGGTGTCGGCTTCGACTTTAAACGACGGCTCTTTGACAGACTGCTGATTATTCATCCCGCCGAAGTCAAAGAACCCGAAGCGCCGCGACATCGGGTTCTCTTCTTTCTCATCTTCCTTGCCCATCAACAGACGAATCGTGCCGGCGACATATTCTGCGTCCAGCCGTCGCAATGGAATCACTTCGATCTTCCGTGACGACTGATCCAGCTTTTCGACCAAAGAAGTAATCGTGAGATGATCGGCTAACGTGGCCCAGGCAATGATCGATCGTTTCTGCTTGTCGACCTTCAGGACTGTTGCGGGATCCAGATCGCCGAGTTGCTGCAGCAGGTCTGCCAGGGTCTGGGGATCGATGGATTCCAGCCGGTAGATCTTCATCCGATTAATGTTGTCCAGCAAACTGCCTTCGCGCCCACTGACGACATCGATTTGTTCTATGGCCTTTTCAATGATGGCCATCTGGTCAGGCGCGGCCTGAGCCAGAATCATGTTCTCTTTCTGATTCAGGACCAACCGAGTTTCCACTTTGGCTTTGGTGCCTGCTGCTCCGCCCGCGGCACCGGCCTGGGCGGCCGCCTGTTGCATCTGCTGCTGCATTTGCTGCATCATCTGCATCATCATGTTGGGATCCATTCCACCACCACCGCCTCCACCACCAGCAGCGTCGCCTCCCGGCCCCTGCAGTTTCAGCAATTCACGAAGCATCTTGATGACGTCATCGGCTCGCCGATTCTGGAGATGAAATGCTCGAACCAGTTGTTCTTCGCCATCCTTGGATTGTTCCGATTCGATCAACTCCCACAGTTGTCGCAGGCTGATCGCGGTGTCGATGACTTCCAGGCGATTGGTGCGGCTGAGCTTATGAATCTGTCCGGCGGAGCTGAGCATCGGCTTGAGTTCTTCGACGGCCTCATCAGCAATCAGCCAGTCCAGATCAAACGAGACTTTGCACATTGTGTGATCCGGCAACTTGGCCAGCATCTCCGGAGTGACTCGCTGAACCATCGCGGGATTGAGTTCTTTGGTTTTGATGATCGACATGACTTCGCCAGTCACGATCATCGTGAAGCCACGACTGAGCAAATGCCGGTTGATCAGATCGCGAGCTTCCTCCATGGTGTATTCGCGTGTCGTGATCAGATTGAGCGAATCGCCAGGAAGTTCCTGCCAGTCGAGCGACAGCGCTGATGCATCTGACAGCCATTGCAGGACTGGCTCCCATGGCTGCCCCTTGATGTTGAAAGTAACTTTACCTTCGGGGTTTTTGCGAATCTCCGTATCGATTGGCTGCGGCACGAATTTGTCGGCCGTGGGACGTTTCACGGCCGCATTGGCTGATGCGTCTGCTGGCTTTGATTCTGTGCCGGGCGTAGGCTGCCCAGGCATTGGCATCGGGGTTGAACCATCAGTCGGCGGGGTCGCAGGCGTCGATAGCTGCGGCGATGCAAGCGTTGGTGACTCACGCACAACTCCATCCGAGACAGCTGCAGCGGCCGCAGGTTTGAGCTCATCTGCAGCCAGGACCGCGTGAACCGTCAGCAACTCGCAGGCAGCGATCACTGCAAAGATCTGAAGACCACGATTGAGGCTAATCATTCTGTTGGTGGTCAACGTAAACTCCCGCGTAGCACTGGTCGCCATGAAATTCTTTGCACAATGATGAGGAGGCTTCATGGGCAGAACCGTCGAACAGTCCCAAATGATTTGAAATACTATTCATTCGGGACGCAGGTTTTTGAAGACCGAGCGGCCGAGAGATTTTGTCTGGCCATTGTCCGGATACCCCTCTCAAAATCAACTTCTGTTGCCGGAATTACCCTAGGTATGACAACTGATCACCGCCGGTGTCGGAAAATTCCGACCTTGATGGCCCCTGAGCCGCTGAAAACCTCGGACCGAAAACCCTTTCGCCGCCTCCACTTGCCTCCGGAACTCACAACCCGCATCATCCGCCTCCCTGGTGTCGTCTGATCGCCGATTCTCACGCTGATTTGTTGTCAAAATGACCGTGTCCCTTTCCATTGATGTCGTCCTGCCGGAACTTGTGGCCGCGTTGAAGACGTCCAATTGCGTTGTTTTGCGAGCACCAGCGGGGGCCGGCAAGACGACTCGAGTTCCCCCGGCTTTGCTGGCTGCGGGACTGGCGGGCAGCAAAACGGCTGGGAAAACCAACGGTCAGATCGTGATGCTGGAACCTCGCCGCATCGCCGCGCGAACGGCAGCACGGCGGATGGCTTTTGAATGCGGCGAACGAGTTGGCCAGACGGTGGGTTATCGAGTTCGCTTTGAAGAATCCGTAAGCCGGGACACTCGCATTCTGGTGGTAACCGAAGGCGTCCTGTTGCGACGATTGCAGGATGACCCGTTTCTGGAAGACATCGAGATTGTCGTCTTCGATGAATTCCACGAACGACGGCTCGACAGCGATCTTGCTCTGGCCATGGTTCGGCGAGTTCAACAGACCGTGCGGCCTGAACTTCGGATTGTTGTGATGTCGGCCACATTGGATCCGACTGCGATCGCGAAGTATCTCGGTGATTGTCCGATCGTCGAAAGCGAAGGCCGACTGCATCCGGTTCGCATCGACTATCTTCGCCCCGGAGATTTGCGTTCGGGCGAACGTCAGCACATGACTGACCTGGCGACTCGCGGTATCGAAACGGTGCTGCAGCAAACGACCGGCGATGTGCTTGTCTTCCTTCCCGGCGTCGGTGAAATCATGAAGACTCGCACCGAGCTTGAACCGCTCTCGCGTCGGCACAATCTGGAGGTGTTGCCGCTCTTTGGTGACATGACTCCCGAGGAACAGGATCGAGTTCTCTCGCCATGTGATCGTCGCAAGATTGTTCTGTCGACCAACGTTGCTGAGACATCCGTGACGATTGAAGGAGTGACGGCCGTCGTCGATACCGGTCTCGCGCGGCAGATGAACTTCGATGCGGATGTGGGACTCGATCGACTCGAACTCACCCCCATTTCCAAGGCCTCAACCGATCAGCGGGCCGGGCGAGCTGGGCGTACTCAGCCGGGGGTCTGTCTGCGATTGTGGGAAGAGTCGGCTCAACGCCGTCGTCCGGATTTCGATGCGGCGGAATTGCATCGCGTTGATCTGTCTTCGGCTGTGCTGCGGTTGTTTGCGTGGGGCGAAACGGATATCGCGGCGTTTCCGTGGTTCGAAGCTCCGCCCGCAGAATCCATTGATCATGCCGTGAAGCTGCTGCGTTTGCTCGGCGCGATCGATGAATCAGGCATCACATCGCTGGGGCAAATGATCGTCCAGCTTCCCGTGGCTCCTCGCATTGGCCGCTTGCTGGTCGAAGCGTTTCACCTCGGGCAACCGGATCGAGCAGCCCTGATGGCGGCGATGTTGTCGGAACGAGATCCCTTTCTGCGCGGCCCAGCGGCGGATCGGAATTCTCGCGGGGGCGGCAATCCGGGCGGCGGAATTCGCACGACGAACATCCATCGTTCACGATCCGATGTGCTTGATCGATTGCACGCTGTCGAAGACTTCCTGAATGCCGGGCAGACGAATTCGCCCTGCGGTGAAATCAATCGCAACGCAGTACGCACGTTGACTCAAGTGGCCAAACAACTTAGCTCGTCTCTTCATGGCGAATGCGATCGCCGGTTTGCTCGTGCCGCATCTGCTTCAAGCATGAGCGAAGACGCTTCCGACGAAGTTTTGCTGCGAGCACTCGTCGCGGGCTTTCCGGACCGAGTTGCTCGACGACGTGATGTGACGAGCGACAAAGGTCTGATGGTTGGTGGTCGCGGAGTTAAGCTGGGGCCAAAATCTGCCGTGCAGAAGTCGCCGTTGTTCCTCTGTGTCGACATCGACGGAGCCGGCATCGAAGCCACAGTCCGGCAAGCTTCCGAAGTGCAACGCGAATGGTTGCCCCAGGATCAGGTTCGCAGCGGCGAGGAATTGTTCTTCCATCCGACTCAGAAGCAGGTGGTTGCTCGTCGACGAGTTGCATTCGCGGATTTGATTCTGGAAGAGTCTCCAACGGCCATCACCGATCGCGAGGCAGCCGCTGAAGTCTTGTTTGACGCGGCGAAAGGACAACTGGAGTCCGTGATCCCGGCCGACGACGACGCATTCTCAAATTTTCTGGCTCGAGTTCGCTGCCTGAAACAATGGATGCCCGATCTGCCTCTGCCGGCGTTTGATGAATCGACGATGCTGGAAGTGCTGCGCGAGTTATGTCATGGTCGGCGCTCGTTCGCCGATCTCAAGTCCGCGCCGTGGTTGTCGACGTTGCAGTCGAAGATGGACTATGCTTTGGTACAGACGATTGAGCGAGAAGCCCCGGAGCGAATTACTGTGCCAACCGGCAGTCGCATGCGTCTGACGTATGAAGAAGGTCGTCCGCCGGTGTTGGCCGTCCGAATTCAGGAGATCTTCGGCATGAAGGCGACGCCTCGCATTGCGGGCGGTCGAGTTCCCGTGTTGCTGCATCTCCTGGCGCCAAACATGAGACCTCAACAAGTCACCGATGATCTCGCCAGCTTCTGGGCCAACACGTATGAAGATGTTCGCAAGGAACTGAAGCGTCGATACCCAAAACATTCCTGGCCTGAGGATCCGTTGACGGCTCCGCCGGTCAAGAAGGGGCCGAGTGCTTGAGGAATTCCCGTCGACGGAGCGACGGGTGTACCGTACAACCGTCGCTCCGTCGACGGGATTCTTTTTCTGCGGCTCTATTGTGCCACATGAAACCCACACCGTAATTCGGTACACTGCAAAACTTGCAGGCGAAAGCCTGTTTTGCGCTGTGTACATTCGCCCTTGCAGGGAACTTTAAGCAATGCTGCGATCGAGCTTGGTACTCGTTTCTTGTCTGGCTGCGATGACTCTTTGTGCGGCCGATGAGCTGACGCCCAACCGCTCGCCGGAGTATGCCCCGGTCCCCGTCGGCGCGGCAGATGTGGATATCACACCCGACTATCCCGTGCGACTCACTGGCTACGGCAATCGCTTGAAAGAATCGGAAGGCGTGGCGGCCAGGATTCATGCGAGGGCGTTGGTGATCGGGGAACCCAAAGTAGCCGTCTCGCTCCGCCGAGACGAGCCTTTATCAACGCCGCAGAACACAGGAACGCCAGCGGCCTCAGCGAATGACTCGGCAACTGATAACGCGGTATCGGCGGATCATGCGAACTCTGCAAGGCTCATCTCGGCGGAGCGAGATGGCTACACTGTTTTGATCACCGTCGACAACTGTGGCGTTCCTCTCGAAATGACCGAGACCGTCTACGAACGCATCGCTCAGAAGTACAATATTCCGCGTCAGAACTTTGCGATTTCGTCCTCGCATTCTCACTCCGCGCCGTGGTTGCGAGGTTTCGCGCCGAATATCTTTGCGGAGATTCCCGATGACCATGCGGCTCATCTGGATCAGTATGAAAAAGAACTGACGGACAAGCTTGTCGACGTCGTCGAAAAGGCCATCGCCAGCCAGCGGCCAGGACATCTCTCTTACGGTTTCGGCGAAGCGGGCTTTGCGATGAATCGACGAGCCCTCGCGAATGGCAAATGGTCGGGGTTCGGCGAAGTTCCTGATGGGCCGACGGACAAGCGAGTTCCCGTCCTGGCAGCTCATGATGTCGATGGAAAACTGATCGCGGTGTTGGCGAATTATGCGTGTCATTGCACAACAGAAACCGGCGATTTCAATCAGATCAGCGGCGACTGGGCCGGCTTCGCTGCAGATATGCTCGAAGCCGATCACCCCGGCGCGGTGGCTTTGATTGCGATTGGTTGCGGAGCGGATGCGAATCCGTCGCCGAGAGGAACTCATGAGCAGGCGAAGGGGCATGGGAGGACGCTGGCGGATGAGGTGAATCGTTTGCTGGCCAAAGTAGCCGTCTCGCTCCGCCGAGACGAGCCTTTACCGGCGCAGCAAGATGCAGGAACGCCGGTTGCCTCAGCGGAAGGCATTGGAAATGACAACGCGGCATTGGCGGACAATGGCAACACTGCAAGGCTCATCTCGGCGGAGCGAGATGGCTACATGAAACGCATCAACCCCGAGATCCTCTGCAACATGGCCCGCATTGATCTGCCGCTCGGGCCGATTCCATTGCGAGAAACCTGGGAGCAACAAGCCAAAGAACCGGGAGTCACGGGTTCGCGAGCTCGCTACTTTTTGCAAATGCACGACGAAGGCAAACAGATCCCGACGACGATCCCCAATTATCCCGTGCAGACATGGTGCTTCGGCGATGATCTGGCGATGGTGTTCCTGGGCGGCGAGGTGGTAGTGGACTATTCCATCCGCATGAACGACATGTTCGACAGCGACCGATTGTGGATCAACGCGTACTCCAACGATGTGCCTTCTTATATCGCTTCCGCTCGAGTTCTTCGTGAAGGCGGATACGAATGTGATTCGTCGATGCTGTTTTATCGCCGACCAACTCGACTGGCTCCGGAAGCGGAAGATGTTCTGTGCGATGCCGTGCAGAAGATCATGCCGCACAAGTTCTATTCGGAGAAATTACAGCAGGACTTCCCGGCTCCGAAGAGCCCGGAGGAATCGCTGAAGTGCATGACGACCAAGCCCGATCTGCGAATTGTTCTTGCGGCATCAGAGCCGCTGATTCGTGATCCCGTCGCGTTTGATTGGGATGAACGCGGTCGGTTGTGGGTTGTGGAGATGGGGGATTATCCCAAGGGGGATTCCAAAGTAGCCGTCTCGCTCCGCCGAGACGAGCCTTCAACGACGCCGCAAAGTTCAGGAACGCCAGCGGCCTCAACGAAAGATTCTGCAACTGACAACGCTGCATCGGCGGATGAAGCGAACACTGCAAGGCGCATCTCGGCGGAGCGAGATGGCTACAGAGGTCGCGTGCAGATGCTCGAAGACACTGACAAGAACGGCGTCTACGACAAAGCCACGACGTTTCTCGATAACCTTGCGTTTCCGACGGGCATTCATTGCTGGCGAGGTGGCGTGATCATCACGATGGCTCCGGAGATCTTCTACGCGGAAGACACGGACGGAGATGGCAAGGCCGATGTTCGTGAGACAATGTATCAAGGCTTTGTCGAAGGCAATCAACAGCATCGAGTCAACGGCCTGCGCTGGGGATTGGATGGTTGGTTGTATCTGGCGAATGGGGACAGCGGCGGTGAGATTGCCGGAACTGGTTTCGTGCCCGGCAGTTCGGCGAGCGGCAGGGCGTCAGCCCTCCGAGATCAGGCGCCTGATGCTCCGCAACAACCAAACCCACTCGGAGGGCTAACACCCTCCGCTCGCCAAGGCAATGACGCACTCGGAGGACTGACGCCCAACCGCTCGCCGGTGAGTTTGCGTGGTCGCGATCTTCGCATCAACCCCGATACGAACGAACTGGACACCGTCTCAGGGCAGACGCAGTTTGGTCGCGAACGAAACGACTTCGGCAACTGGTTCGGCAACAACAACTCCAATCCGATCTGGCAGTACGTGCTGGAAGATCGTTATGTCCGCCGGAATCCGCATGCCGGGATTTCGCAGGTGACTGCACCAGTTGCTGTTGTTCCAGGAGCAGCTCCGGTTTATCCCACAAGTCGCACGCTGGCTCGGTTTAATGACTTTGCGTTTGCGAATCGATTCACGTCCGCCTGCAGCACGATGATCTACCGAGACAACTATCTTGGCGAACAATACTACGGCAACGCGTTCACTTCCGAGCCGGTACACAATCTGGTGTCGCGGCTGGTGATGACTCGCAATGGCTACGGCTTCATAGGGGAACGAGCAGCCGATGAGCAGCAGTCGGAGTTTCTCGCATCGTCCGACAACTGGTTCCGTCCGACGATGATCAGGACTGGCCCCGACGGAGCGCTCTGGGTCGCCGACATGTATCGAGCGGTGATTGAGCATCCGGAGTGGATCCCGCCCGAGTATCAGCGGAAGATGAATCTCTACGCCGGCAGCGACATGGGGCGAATTTATCGGATTGTTCCGGCGAGTGAATGTTGCGGCGATTCGGCGAGCGGGGCGGCGTCAGCCCCCCGAGAAAACGGCATTGATGCTCCGCAACAACCAAACCCACTCGGAGGGCTAACACCCTCCGCTCGCGAAGGCAATGATGCACACACAGGGCTGACGCCCAACCGCTCGCCGGAACTTAACGAAGACGAGCCTGCATCGGAAGACGAAGCGAAACCCGCAAGCCTCATCTCGGCGGAGCGAGATGGCTACTTTGACAAGCCGTGGAACGAGATTCCTCTGGTCCAGCTGAGGCAGCGTGTTCAAAGCTCCAATGGCTGGTGGCGCGATACGGCGCATCGAATTTTGATGCACCGAATTCACGAACTGGACTCACGAGAAATCACGGCGCTGGTTCGGGCGGCAACGGGTGACGCGAATGAAGCGGTCGCCGTTCAGGCCGGTTCCCTGTTGTCGTCTATCTGCGAGCACACGGGTTCCGCTCAGGCCATTGCCGCCAGAGCCGAAGCCATCCCTGCGCTGTTGACGGATGTCCGGCCAGCGAGCCGCCGAATGGGTCTTCAGATGGTGGAGTCATCAGAAGCGGAAAGGCCCGCGAACGAGCTCGTGATATCGATGCTGGAAGGCATGGCATCGGACGATGATCCCTCTGTACGCCTGCAATTAGCACTCATACTAGGACGAATTGATCATGAAAAAACATCGGCAATTATCGCGAAGCTTTTGAATCGAGACTTCAACGATACGGTGATACGCAATGCTGCGATCTCATCATTGACATCCAATAACATTAGAAATGGACTCACTGCAACGCTCGAACTTGCTCAGGAGAATCCCAACGAACAGCAAATTGGTCTGCTTCTGGGGCAAGCCGCCGCGATGGATCAGCAGGGCGCAATCACAGCGCCGCTGGTGGTGCTGATTTCATCGCTCAAACGCGATACAACATCCGCAAGAATTGATTCACTGGCCAGCACAGTGTCCAGCGTGCTGAATGGTGATAACGAGACGAGACTTCAAGGTAACAGGAAAGTCGTCGATGCCATCAACGCTGCTGGCGCAATTGCGCAGGAGATTGCTCGTGATGAAGCGGCAGAGGTGGATCGACGAGCAGCTGCACTTCGATTCTTAGGCGCTTCGGGACTCGTCACAGGCAGTGAATCGTTCGACCTGATTCAATTTCTGACGCCACAGACTCCATTCGCTATCCAACTTGCCGCGGTGCAATTGATGGGGCGAGATCTTAATCAGGGATTGGTTGATCAAATCGTCAGTAAATGGGCGAGTCTTGATCCGGCGGTGCGAGCAGAAGCGATCGTGAGCATGCTCAAACGAGAGAATTCTATAGAGTATCTGCTTGGTTCTATTGAAGCGGGAAGTCTTTCGGCGGGAGACCTTGATGCGTCTCAGCGTGATCGGTTGATCAATCACGGCACTGCGACAATCTCTGAACGAGCTCGCAAGGTGCTGGGGGAAGAAATGCCTTCAGTACGATCCGCCGTCGTTGAAGACTTTAGATCTCAAATTTCAAATTTGAAATCTGAAATTTCAAAAGACGAACAAGCGGCTGCAGGAAAGCTGGTCTTTGAAAAGCGATGTGCGACGTGTCACCGTTTGCAGGAAATCGGCAAGGAAGTTGGAGCCGATCTGGCGGCGTTGAAGGATCGGTCGACGGATGCTCTGCTGACGGCGATTCTGGATCCGAACAAGGCGGTGGAGTCCAAGTTTCTGGTTTATACCGTCGTCACGAAAGACGGGCTGCAGCATTCGGGGATGCTGAAAGGTGAGACTGGTGGCAGTTTGACTTTGATCGGTAACGACGGCAAAGAGATCACCGTTGTGCGAGCGAATATCGAAGAGCTTGCGGGGTCGCAGAGATCTTTGATGCCGGAAGGTCTGGAGAAGGATCTTTCAGCGGTCGACATTGCGAATGTGATCGCGTTTGTGCAGTCAACGGGCACACCGTGGAAGCGGTTTGACGGGAATGCTCCAAAGTTTGTCGCGGCCAACGCTGATGGCTCGGTGACTCTGCCGGCGTCTGCGGCGGAAATTTATGGGCCGAGTCTTATCTTCGAAGAGAAGTACGGCAACCTTGGTTACTGGACGTCTGCGGATGACTACGCCAGATGGACGTTTGAAGTTCCAAAGTCCGGACACTGGACGGTTGAGTTCGACTTTGCCTGCGACGACAGCAACGCGGGAAGTTTGATTAAGTTTTCCACCGGCAATCGCATGTTGACAGCTCGCGTACGAGGCAGTGGGACCTGGGACAACTACCAAACCTGGCAGGCTGGTACGATCGATCTGCATCGAGGCCGCGGGCAGTTGATCATCACGGCTCCGGAGAAGCCTCCATTTGCGTTGATTGATTTGAGAGCGGTGAGATTGATACCGCCGAAGTAAAAAGTGGCACTTGTCTAATCCGGCAGTCAAAAAGGAGAAGACATTGAAGAGTGGTGACAATCTCTATGACGTGTCTCAGGTTCGTGTTGACAATGAGCACTTAGAGGCAGAACAGAATCCCTATGCGCCACCGATGACTGTGGATACTCGTGAGACTCAGGCGAATCCTGAAACTCACAACGAGTTTGCGAGAGGCAGCGCAAAGATCCGTGTCGTTCCGATGCTGGCATTTGTCGTTGTTGGACTGTTACTCGGGCAGTACTTTATTTCGCCCCAGATATTTCCTCGTTCAGTTCATGTCCTGCAGCAGTTTCGAGGAGCAGCGATTGGTGCTTTGCTGGGCGTCCTGATGTACGCGATGATCGAACACTTTTATCCTCGTGAAGGCTGATGGAATCTGTCACGAATCAGCAAGTAGTTTGAGGGCTTCATTCGAGGCTCTTGAAATGTCACTGTTCAGCACAGCAATTCGCTTTTGAATTGTGGAATCATTGCTGGCTTCGTCAATCAAAGTCTTCACATGAAGCGACGCGTTTGAAATGTTATGAAAGCTCTGTTTGACACTGCAGTGCTGTTCATTATGCGGCAGGGATCGTTCAAGCGGATCTCCGTCTATCGAATGGGCTTCTTCGCCAGGCGGTTTAAGCCTTGATGCGATAAAATCGGCGAGTGATTCAGCGAAGTGTCTTTCTTCTGAACTCCAGTCACGTACAGGGCCGACATGCTCGTGGCAGACGACACCCGTGAGACGGCCCTCATGAAAAACACCTGCATCCAGAATAGACGTGATTCCGAGGGGTTCGCAGTAGCCAGCATAGAGTTCCACGGTCCATGGCAATGCTTACACGATTTCAACCTGCAACGATCGTCGACGCTGAAGTGACTCCACGTAAGAAGAGATCTTGCTCACGTCGAGAACGATACCGGCGGAGTGCGTTCCCCTGGACATTTGGTAAACATTGACACACTTCAGCACAGTGTCGTTGTCTTCCAGGAACCAGATTCCGACTCGCTCCACTTTCAGGACCGCAGCAGCAAGCTGACAGACAAATGGGTAGATTGAATCCAATGATGTCGCTGCGGGCAGATGTGCCAGTGTCATCCTGGCAATTTCCGTTGGTAGACTCGGAAGAGGTACCAGTCTTCCCACAGCCATAGGTGTAACTCCGGATCATTAGGTATGACGACTTACCTGTGTTGGCAGCGGGCACACACATTCGAACTCTGGATTGCTGATGATGGAGCCTCATCCACTACGCGTCAAGCGTTATCACACTCATATGTCGTTCGTTTTGCTGCAAGCATTGCGTTACGCAGCGTCGTCTCAGAATGACCGGCCGCTGTCAGTTTGATGCAGGCCCTGTTTCAGTGGTTAACTTCAATAGCCTCACAGCGGTATTGCGCCGGGGGCAAACTTGTTCTGGAATCGGGATCAAATAAACTTCCGGCAAGGGACGCATGCGGCCGATCTTCAGGGCGGATGACTTTGGTCGCTGCCGCCTCACTCTGCAACCCTGTGAGACGCACGCGCGGCGACTCTGAAGCACAGCCTGGTTTTCGTGAGAACACTTGTGACCGACCAACACTCAACAGACAGCAACGCATTGACGGAAAGCGAGATACACAACGCGATCGGTTCTGAAGGCATTGCACGCCTGGTTCGAGCGTTTTATCAGCAAGTGCCTCAGGACGATGTTCTGGGGCCGATGTACCCGGTCGACGATCTTCAAGGTGCAGAGGATCGCCTACGGATGTTCCTGACTTTTCGATTCGGTGGTCCCCAGGATTATCTGCAGCATCGAGGTCACCCGAAGTTGAGGCTTCGACATGCGCCGTTTTCGATAGATCATCGAGCTCGCGATCGCTGGGTCAGCTTGATGAACACGGCTCTTGAAGAATGCCGTTTTCCTCTGCACGTCTCGCGAGTCATTCGAGACTTCCTGGGGCATGTCGCGACGTTTCTGATCAATCAGTAATCGATGTTCACGATGTCACAGGCTTCGGACATAAGATGCGTGCCAAGCGTGATTCGACTTCAGGCTGCTTTTTCAACGGCCTCATGATAGTTCGGGGCGAGTGATACGCATCCAGAGTCTATGTCTGATCCGGGTGTCACGGCGGATCAATCGTGGCCCTTTTTGATCGCAAGTCACTGGCAGTGATGAAGCCTGCCTCTGATGACCAGTGTTCAAAGCGATTCTTTGCCCTGTGCCAACCGAACAAAACGTCCAGATCCGTAATGGTCCGTCGGTGAACGATTTGGGTAACCGAGGCTCTTACGTGTCATCGAAGGATGAGTATCAACGCCTGATAAATGTCTGGCGTTGCCTGCTCGATCATCAATTGTTCCGGTGCTCAAAAGCAAGCCATCAAGAATTCCGTCTCATGATTCCTCAATTCGTTCACGATCAAGCCAGACGTTTTGTCCGCGTGATGGATTGAGTTACACCCGAAGAGCAGGGGGCGTTTGAGCAGCTCGCAAGGATCAAAACGGTCATCGCGGCAATGGAGGAGGGTGGGCTTTCGGTTTTTGCTGCGTCTTGTTGATGGCAGATGCGATTGAAGCGATTGAAGATGGGATTGTGTGGACTAGAGTGCAAGTAGTTTTGGACAATCAGGTGGCATCAATACAGTATGACTACAGGTGTAGGGGACCATTCATGATTTTATCGTCATCGAGCTAGTCAGAATTCTAATAGGCTCGTGATGCAGAAGGGGGGGCGTTCGCGGAAAGCCGTCTGTTGATTTAGCCGTGCACTATTTTTTACGGCGAGGCGGGGGCGGAGGCGAAACGTGGCGACGTTGTCAGAGTCTTGTCGTGAGGCAAGTAAATCAACACTCCACTTTTCGATGCTTATGGGCATATCAGCCAGCAACCCCAGGCGAAACTGTGACCAACATTGCACACATTGCTCATCTGTCGGTGAAAGTGCCGTCCTGCAACAGGGCCGTTCTATCACAACGATCCGCAGAGAGGCCCTTGGGTATGTCTGTCGCACAGCTGATCCGGAGAAGCTTAGCTCGTTAAAAGGGTGCGATACCTGATTTTGTGATCACGGCTGAGGGAGTAAACGGAGGTTGGTCTCAATCTTTGTGCTATGAAGTCGGGGACCTGCGATCTGGGAGCTTGAGCGACAGTGCGTGGTATTAATGAATTTCGGCGGGTCGTCCCTGGGGCGGTTTTTACGCTGGTTTTGTGAATTGTTAATGTTTTGTGGCAATTTATTTATGGGATTTATTGAATCCTTAAGCGTTTGAGTCATAGATTTGAGATGTGTGTCTAAAGCCTCCGAACGCGGCGGCTTCAATCCCTGTTATTTTTGGAGGTGTTTTGTGAAGAGTCCGTCGTTTCGTTCCCTCCGATCGCGTGGTTTCACGTTGATCGAACTTTTGGTGGTTATTGCGATCATTGCCATTCTGATCGCGCTTCTGCTTCCTGCGGTTCAGCAGGCTCGCGAAGCCGCCCGTCGTACTCAGTGCAAAAACAATCTCAAGCAGATTGGACTGGCCTTTCATAACTACCATGACATCTACAACACGCTGCCTCCGGCTTACGTGACATTCGCCTCAAACGGGAACACCACATCCGAGGTTGGGGTTTATTCGTGGAGTTCATTTATTCTTCCTCAATTGGAGCAGGCTAACGCCTACCAGAGCTTGAACGTTGGAAACGTACCTTTGGAGGTGAATGCTGCTAACGTCAACAATCTGAGGATTCTGCAGACTCCCCAGCCAGCATTCCGGTGCCCGACCGACGTCGGACCAGCGTTGAATAACTTCGTCAACGCGTCGGGGCTTGGTGCCGACAATTGGTACAACATGAACATTTCAAACGGGTCTGCGCAGGTTCCGATTGCGACCTCAAACTATGTAATGGTTACTGGTACGGGCGTCAGCACAACTCCAGCGGCGAATCCCACAAATCGGACAGCTTCTGCTTGTGAGCCAATGGGTGTGGGTTTCCGAAATTCGAAAATCAACTTCCGTGACATCACGGACGGCACGAGCAACACATTGCTGGTTGGTGAGCGTGCCTGGAAATATGGTCCGGTGAATGTTGGGGCCGCAACAGTCTTCGGCTTTAGCGCGTCAATTAACAACCCGTCAGGCAGTGCGAACGTCAAGGCTGCGGCTCTGGCTTGTATCGGACAGGGCTATAATGGAATCAACTGGTCAGCCAACAATCTGGTGCATCAAACCCGCGGGTTCAGCAGTGGTCACACTGGTGGTGTCCAGTTCGTGCTGTGTGACGGATCAGTGAAGTTCATCAGCGAGAATATTGACTACAAAACAACGGATAATGCGGCACTTACTGATATGACGTTACACGCGTCGTCGACGTTCGCTCGGCTGCTTGTGCGTGCAGACGGTCAAGTCATTGGCGAATTCTGAACGAGTGGAAAGAGTAAAGTATCATGTTGAATTCTAGAAATGGTCGTCGTTCAGTTCTTTTTGCAGCGATCTTGTTACTAATCTGCCTGTTGGGGTGTTCCAGTAGTGAGGTGCCAGAACTTGGAGACGTGTATGGCAAAGTCACGCTTGATGGCAAGCCCGTGGCTGGTTTGAATATTCTGTTCACACCGGAGACCGGGCGTGCGGCCGGTGGTATTACGGACCCCGAAGGGTCTTACGAGCTAAAGTATCTGGAAGGATACGGTGGCTGCAAAATTGGCCCGGCCAAGGTCACATTCGAGTGGTCACCGGGTGTTGAAGCAAGCGTGTCGATACCTGCAAAGTATATGCAGGAAGGGTCTGACGTCGTGGTGAAGGCAGGTTCAAACGAGCTGAATTTCCCCTTGGAGTCGAAGTAGAGTAGCAGGTCATCTTGCGATGTTTCAACCTTCGTGTTCGATTGCGTTGGCTGGAAATAAGCATCCGGCCTTATGAATGCCTCACGGTGGCAAGATGTGATGGTGTGAACTCGCAAGCGAATCTTGAAAGCTCGTCAGAACCACACTGACGAGCTTTTCCTGTATATGATCATCGCGTTTAATACCTTGACTGCGCGAATCCCATATCCCGCTTGCTGGAGTCGAAGAACCTTTGAAACCGCCGGGGACGACGTCGCGAGGCCCGGTCTACACAAACCCATCAGCGAATGTTCGGGCCGTCGAACAGAAATCGGATTTGAGGCGTGAGTCTCAAACGAAATGTCGTGGGCAGAGAAACTTTGCCTTCAAATACGCCGATCGCATATCTGGCATTCGTGCACGGTAGCAATCATGCGTACCTCCAAAGGTCCGGCAAATGGAAGCTGAGTCGATCGCGAGGCTCGTGATCACGCCACAGAAGTCAGCAGGGGTAATGCTTTGGGGCGGTGGGACCGAGAATGAAACACTCGTTCGAATAGAAAAAACGGTATGGTCTCTGGAGTCCGGCATAGCTGGGACGTCCTAAATCGTCCCAACAGAGTTTGAATCGAACGGTCAGCGCGATCCCGATTTCCTGAACGACAGTCAACAGCACATCCGGTTGTCCGAGGTGTTTGTTGAAAGAGACAGAGCGCACCTCCGGTACCTACCGAAGATAGGGCCGAATTTTTTTGGTAACGAGGCGTTCCGAGCTTGCTCGTTGCCTCAGCATTTCAATTCCATAAACATAATGATCGACCTTGTGTACGGTCCGCTAATAACGTTAGCGCGGGAGTGACGCCCCGGCTAGGCATCCCACAATCCCGAACCCCGATGTGTTCATCGCGATTACTCCAATCAATTACACCGCTTTTTCTGAGTTATGCTGAGGTATCCCAGTGCGCAGCTTTGTCTTACTGTTTCTGTGTCTCGATACATTGACAGGTTTCGGAGAAGAATTTCGAGTTCTGCCCTACGTACAGAACCCAACCCCGGATGGAATAACCATTCGATGGCTCAGCAATTCTGAAGAGCCCGGCACGGTGCGTTTGCCTGGGACTGAACATGATGCGATCAAGTCGACGCCAACATTGGCTTCGACGCTGAGCTACAATCCATTCAAGGAAGAACCCCACGGACCTCATCCTGCACTCCCGTGGATTCATTCGGTTCAAATTGAAGGACTCAAGCCTTCCACCGAATACAAGTACACAGTGACTCAGGGAAACGAAACTCACTCATCTGCCTTTCGAGTCTCGCCCGGCAAGGGCGCACCTGTCAGGCTGATCGTGTATTCTGATTCGGAAACCGAGCCTGAATCATCGACCACAGATCCTGTTGCGTGGCCAGTATCGACCGGGAGTAATCGTCCTGACGGTATCAAGAACTATCTCGTCAACCAAACCGCTGGGTACATCGCTAATTGCAACTTGATGGCCGAACGAAAGCCCGACCTGATTCTGCTGGTTGGTGATCTTGTCGAGGCCGGTGGCGAACAGCGAGACTGGGACGAGTTCTGGCGTCACAATGCCGGGCGATACAGTGCATTGGCCAGCAGCATTCCCATAATGCCCTCTTTGGGCAATCACGAGAATTATGGTGGCCCGGGTGGAGGATACGAAGCGGCGGCTGCAGATCTGGCAACAGAAAAGTTTCTCACGTACTTCGAAGTGCCGGACAATGGGGCGACCAACCCAAAGCACAAAGGGCGGTACTACCGGCTTGATTATGGTCCACTGACTCTGATCTCGCTGGACTCCAGTGACGGGTTGCCTCACAAATCGGCATCCGATACGAACCATAACCTGGAAGGCAGCAATGCTCCTGACTTCAACCCGGGATCAGAACAGTACCGCTGGCTGGAAATGCAGCTCGCCGACGCCCAGAAGAAGAGTCGCTTTACCTTCGTGCAGTTTCATCACACGATGTTTGGCTCTGGTCCGCACAGCGTTCCCTTTGGTCAGGATGGATTTTCCGGGCAGGGCGGAATTCCTATGCGAGTTCTGCTGCCGGTGCTTATGAAGTATGGAGTTGATCTGGTCTTCTCCGGTCATGATGAAATGCTGGAGCGTTCTTTAGTGCATGGAGAAGAATTGCAGGCCGACGGCACCATGCATGCACACTCCATTCATTTTTATGACGCGGGGATCGGTGGTGATGGACTGCGAGGTCCCTCAGATGGCTTCGACAACCCGCATCGGCAGTTTCTGGCTCACGAAAACTCGCCGGAAGTCTGGGAGAACGGAAAGTTGATCTCGGGCGGCAAACATTACGGACATCTGGAAGTCAATGTGCAGCCGGGGGCGGATGGCAAGTGGAACATTGAAGCCACGCCGGTGCATGCCTTTCCGAAGATCGACGAGCAAGGAAAGATTACCTGGGAGCGCAGAGCCTACGCTGATGTAGTGCGAATCAGCGAATGAATGTCGAGGCTGCGATTGCCTTGCCAGCTTTAGTGCTTCGTGAGACCAAAAACTTAGGTTGGACATTCTTGTCCGACAATCCCGCGACGGACAAGAATGTCCAACCTACTTCGTGGAGCTTGACGGCGCACGACAAGCTAAGCCGCATGCGAAATCAGCAGGACGCTGGCGAGTCGTGCCCTGATAAGACAGAATCTTCAGGGTTTGCCTCATTGGCGATGGACTCTGTGGGTTTGCAGATTGCTCATGAAGCGGAGTCTGGCTCAATCTTTGGCCTGCATTTCCCCCACCGACGTTGTAAGGGATGGATCCGTGTTGCGAGACTGCTTGCTGTGCCTTTCCTTTCTGACTCTTGGCTGCACGTGGGTCCGGGCCGAAGAACCGGCTGAGTCACCCCGACTGACTCCGCTGGTCAAAGTGATTCAGAGTATCGAACCGGCTGTGGTTGCATTATTTACTCCGGTGGGTGATCAAATTATTTCGGGAAGCGGGACCATCATCCATGAAGATGGTTACGTGCTTACGAATAATCACGTGCTGCCGGCAACTGAGGGCTTCGCGCTGTTGCCGAATTCGCGGCCGATTCGATTTCGAGTTGTCGGGCGAGTGCCGGAATCGGACATCGCTATTATTCGACTCATCACGATCAAGACTCCGATGGCCATTGTTCCGCTTGGGCGCAGTGCGGATCTGATGAACGGGGAAACGGTTGTTGTTGCCGGAAATCCTGGTGGCCGTGGAACGGTCTATACATCCGGGATTGTCAGTTCGAAGTCCGTGCTGGAAGGCGGCCCGAATGCATTGGTGATGACAAGCTATGAGAACTCGCGACGCGATGACTTCATTCAATTT